>Ga0114899_1000689_pt1 | contig 22831 bp, 34 predicted proteins | sample MalvireepMed_215_FD_83497 | JGI IMG/M metagenome (GOLD analysis project Ga0114899, IMG submission 83497) | Marine viral communities from the Global Malaspina Expedition - Malaspina viral metaG DeepMed_215 | ecosystem: Environmental > Aquatic > Marine > Oceanic | place: Mediterranean Sea...
CAATACCATTGGTGGCAACTTTTGAACTATCAAATGCGTCAGCAAGTGTAGCTAAAGGTTGTTCAGGATTGGTTCCATCGTTGTCATCAGATCCAGTACTTGAATCTACGAAAATGGGTTGTTGGAAAAGAGCTTTAACAGGAAGTCCGCCAATAAGGGGAAGTCCTCTTACTCTTCTAACTGTAGCCATTTTATTTCTCCTTGCAGGTTACTGCTGTGGGGGGCCAAGAGCTACCCCCCACATAGTTGAACATGAGTTAGCTGACTTGACCACCAAGAACGAAACGCCAGTCTCCATAGCCTAGTGTATAGACCATGTATCCACGGTATTTCGCCTGAACTGTATCGAAGTCTTCTACTCTGGCAAATTCCACAGGAACTTTATCAAACCAGCGTAGGGACTCTTTCATTTCAGGTTGGTTGCAAATAAACCAGTTATTTGAATCAGTCAGTCGAATCCAGTCCACTACATTGTAGCGGCCAGACTCTGTGTTAACATTACCTTCTGCTGTGTCTAGACCAGTTTTGGTACGCACAATCTCGTCTGCTCTGTCTCTCAGATCAACTGGAACCAGAAGCATACCAGGTGCGTGACCGTCAATAGGTTGACCAGCAGCATCCTTAAACTTCCTGAACTGGGTATAAGCACTTCTCAAAGCTGTAGGGCTAAGAGCGGAAGTGACAAGGTTGTCAAAACCAGTTGAAGTACTGACACCAGAACGGGTAGTCGTATGGGAATTAGTACACAACGATACAGCCTCAGAGTGGTTGTAGAAAGTTGTGTCATTTGAGAAGGCATTGTTGAAAATACGGGCTGCATGAACTTGTCGAGTTTGACGTGCTGATCTAGCTAATAGCTTAAATCGGGTATCAATGATACCAAACTGGTCAAACTCCACCAACAGTCTTTCGACTTCTACACCTTTGGCGTATTCTCTGTGTGTTGCAGAGACATCGTACTGTTGATCGGGACCGTCATAATTGACAGCTCCGCTAAATTCATTATACAGGCCCATTGGGGACAGGGAACTCCAACGCTCAGTCAACTGAGTGGGAGTTTCCATGCTGTAGAACTCGGAAATGCGATCCTGCTCTACAGCAAATTCACCGTCTGTAATTTCCCGAAACCTTGGATCAAGGACATCAGGAAATCCAGCGGTAGTCAATGGATTAGCCATGATTTAGATTCTCCTTTAGGAAATTACAAAGCCGTGCTAGAGAAAACGTGATCTTGAAAGTAGGTCACAAGTTCTACTAGTGGCTGACTAGGATTTTGTATTATAACACTGCCCTGATTAGGACTAGATTCATCAATTAGCACATCCCATACTAGGAGATCACCCGTATCAGGAAGATCTACAGTAGCACCGAGTACTCCGACATATTGATCGAATGTAGTCGTAATCTCCACACCTGGGCCGTTATTAACCGCAAAGGTGCGAAGATAAGTATCATTTTGGGCAATATCGTTATCAAAGGGAACGACAACCGCAGTTGAAGTGTTATCTGTGTGGGCATCAATAATCCTGACAGCACCGGCATTATTACCGGATAAGCCAACAAGGTATCCACCCACAAATTCGGATGTTCCTACATCGGTATCTGCCAGTGTAATACCAGCAGCTTCACCTGTAGGCTCAGTCATAATGACGTTATGTGTTGAACCGTCAAAATCGGTATCATTACCAGTTCCACCCGAAACTTTTCCCCTGACCAGTTGGTGAGGAGAGAAAGTACATTTAACCATAACTTCTGCGGAGTTTTCGCCAGTTCCCTGAGTAGTTGAGTATGTTCCAGCTTCAAGACTGATACCAATGGCTTCAGTCTGGTCATTGACCGCTGCATCAGTAATCTCAGCATTTCCGGTTAGAGGGGATTTAACCACCATCTGACCTGCAATAACTGAAGCACTGATGCGGAATCTACGAACATATTCTCCACCACCGCCGAGGATGCCAGCAGAATACATATTATTTACTCCTTTTCATCATGTTGTAATAGTTTTGTGAACTAAAGCGTTTATCTCGCTCTACACTTAACAGGATCTTTCCGGTAGTGGATGTCTCATGCCAGAATCCGGTACACACGATCATAGTTGAAGAACAACCATCACAGTCTGTGATTTCTTTAAATCGGGTGTGTGGGAGATAGGAGTATTTTTTGTACCAGTCTCCATAGCGATTCCGACAGTTATGGCAGAGGGAAACGGATTTCCTTCTAGCCACGAAGTTATCCATCCAGGCAGCACCAAGCTGCCTTTCCGGTTTGACGACAGTCATATAACGACTTTGTTTTTCCAGCTTGGGAGCCATCTTCTGATGGTTAATTGTCCTGAGTTTACGCAGGTACTCCTGAACAGGAACTCGTCCAACTGTCTTAATGTTTACTGTAGGTTGCATAGACAAACGTGACCCTTCAGAGTCAATGCCTCACAACACCTAGTCTATTCAGCAGAACGCTGAGTAGTGCCTCGCTCTAGGTGGGTTTAGGATCTAACCTTTGCCTTTAAAGGGTGGGATTAGATCGCCAGCTTTCCCCCCATCTGCCCAAGCTGGTGAGTGACAGAACCAACACCCTTGGGAAGCTGACTGGTAGATAGTCTTATCCTGTCCTGCGGAAGAAGTTTGGTCACTGGCTGTCAGGTTCGCCTCGTAGGTGCCTCCCCTTGGCGTTCTTGACAACCTGTTGTAACTTCCACAGACAGAACAACGAATAAGTTCTGTACCCTTAAAGTCAGATGGAGGTTTATTATAGTAGCTTTTCAAAGTTTAATTTAACTAATGGAATAGGTATTATACCAAATTTTTAGAGGGAAGTAAACCTATTTCTTTTTTTTCTTCTTCTTTTTCTTTTTAGGCGGTCTACCTCGCTTAGAACCGTAAGTTCCTTTACCGTATGGCATAATATTCTCCTAATTAATAAGCTCTACATCCACATTATTAGTTTCCAGTTCAATCCAAACTCTTGCACCGCAACTTAAAGGCTTATGAGGACTGTAGATCACTTTTGCAACTTCAACGCCATCTTTGGTTGTCAAAATTACCTTACGGGCATAGTTGTTGTCCTTATACGTTTTTACAGTTAAAACAGGTTCGTCAGTACCTAGTTTGGTATTCTTACGAATCTTGTGCTGATTAACGTGAATTATCTTTTTCAATAAACTTGTCACCGAAGTGACGCATCAATAAGGCTCCCATACTGGATAGTAATGGAGCAATTCGATCTGGACGCTCAATAAGTTCCCACCAGGACTTGTCACCAAAGTGAGAAAACCATCCAGCAAAGACCATGAACAGTCCAGACACAAGAATCCAGTTGTTTCTCTGCTGTAAGCTCATTAACCGCCACAACAGCTTTCAAAATAACCACAATGAGTACAAATCAACTTTTCTTTCTTGGGACTCATCTCATGCCCACAAGAGGGACAGATAACAGAACAGGCTAAATCTGTGTATGTTTTAATGGTCTACCTTCCTTAATTCTTGCACTCTGCATACCAGGATAGGTTTTCTCTAACTGATCCCAATATCTTTTATATGGAGCTTCTTTATAGTTGTTGTCCCTCTGTCCCAGCTTCATAGCATAGTCTCGTTCTGCTGGACTGAGATGTTTTTGAGGATTGAAGTTGCTTATGGCTCCTCCGGCACCCCCACGCTGAGAAGGTTCAGTAAAATGCGTACTAGTGTCTCTTACCATCTCTCTTGCGGTATTTGCTGAGACTCCCAGCTCTGCTTTAGCCTCTAATGCAGCATCGTGAAGCATACCAAGGTTGTAGTTACCGTAATTTGGTGATCCTTGATGCAATAACTGAGAATTAGGGTCCATTACAAGTCGCTGATAGATTTCATTGGTTTTCTTAAAAATAGGACTGTTCTGATCCTGTAACTCAGGAGCAATTCTGCTTAGAGAAGACACAGCAGCTTGAAGTTTGTTTGCTTCAATATCTTTAGCCTGCCTTCTGGTTTCCAAGCGTTCTTCAATACGAGAAGCCTTCAGGTTCTCATATTCACGAATCTTCTCAGTTTTACCTTCCAGCCATGCCTGATTAAAATCATCAACTTCTTCTGATGTTAAAACATCTTTAGCTTTTACAGGTTCCTCTGGTTGAGCTGGTGCTTGCTGCTGTTGTATCTGTATCTGATTCTGCTGTTGAGCTAGATTATACAACTGATTGCGTAAAGTCTGGTTCTCCTGATAAAGTCTTTGGCCTTCTTGAGTTGAAGCAGCATATCGTTCTTTGTAATCATGTTCGGGAGCATTGACTACTTCAGGGTCAGTAGCGTCTTGACCGCTTAACTCAGTCCCTCCCGTAGCTGGAGTTTCCGTTGCTGCGGAGTCCTCGTTTGGGGTTAGAGTTTCATTGTCGGGCATTAAAGTTACCTCCTGTTGAGTGATTGTGTTGTGGGGAGGCAACCACAAAGCCAATCACCAGTGTTGTCAATGCCCCCTGAATCTGCACCAATCAGAAGATTAATGCAGAAGATTAAGATCGTATCCTGTTGGATCTTCAAAGTTACTCATCATTTCATCAGCAACTTTCTTATCAAAGCCACCTTTGAACTGATTAGCACTATCCACTAATTGTTTATACCCCAAGAACATACCTTGAAAGAACCGTTGGTCCTTGGGAGATGTTAAAGCCCTCACAGCAATAATCTTTAATACTTGGGGCCAGATTTTAGTTGTCAGTATGTTCCAACTATCAGATCGAAACATCTCTGATAGTGCTAATTCCTCATCTTTAGTAAGGTCTTTAGTAGGTACATACTCAGAAGGATCAGTAAGATCCATATTAGCGAGTTCGTCCAGTAAATTCATTTAGCCTCCGTCTATTTTCTCCGCTTTAACCTTTTCTTAGCTCTGTCCTTAAACTTTTTAACTCTGCTCTTATCAGGTGCTACATATTCAGAGCCTCTTGTTAGACCCCTTCTTTTAGTTTTTGGGGCAGGTCCACGTTTTGCCTTACCCTTCTTTTTCCTAGCTATATCTTTGTCAGTTACCCTTCCCCTGATGGTCCTCGCTACTGGACCTTTTGTTGGTGCAGAGTTAAGTAATTTGAGGAGTTTTTTTGCTGTAGGACTTCCTGGTTTTATATCTTTTAAGATTTTTGCTACTGCTTCTGTACCTAGTCCAGCCGTGGCAGATCTGATAGACTTTGCAGTGACTCCAGTAGGACCAGTCGAAGTTGCCAAGGCTTTCACCGCCCCCTTTACTGCCCTTGCTGCCCCTTTTACTGCCTTTCTTGTCTTTCGTTTTACTGTCTTCCTCCTTCCTTTTACTGGCTCCTTAAATGCTTTTAAAGCTCGTTTTTTCAAGGCGTTAGTTGCTTTTCTTCTTTTTGGCATAATCCTGTCCTTAACCTCCGACATCTACTTTCTGTTCTTCTATGTCAGCTTCAGCAGGCTGCTCTGCTTCTCCCTGTACTTCAGGCGGACCTTGAGGAACACCCTCAGCTCCAGGAGGTGCTTGTTGGCCAGGAACCCCCTGCTGTTGCTGCATTACCTGAGCCTGTATCATCTCTTCTGGCCATATAGCCTCAAAGTTCTTTTTGCCTAGTGACTCATACAGTTGTTTGGCTAAAGCTCTTACAGACTGAGGTGCTTGACCTATATAGGGTATGGACATCATAAACTGGGCCATTTGCATGTTATCTTGCTGTTCCTGCAATCTATTGGGATTAAGCTGGAACTGGAAATCGACATCTTCATAGAATAAGTCACGTGTGATATTGGTCTTACGAAATAAATTAGTTTCCTGATTAAAGAACTTAAACTCCAGCTCTCTTGGAGCGTATCGTTGATAGAGGATATGTACTCTGCGCAGCAACTCAGTAAATTGTTCCGCCATCAGGGCTACCATACGTGAAAAAGCGATGTTGGACTGCTGCATGAGCATTGCAGTGCCTCTGGCTGTTCTGGGTGCATTAGGTACTGAAGCTGCTCTTCCCTGGGTAAAGTCTGTAACTGCGGTGTCTCGTTCTGCCCATGCCTGTACTTGTTGCAGCACTGAGAGCTGAAAGTCCTTGTTGCCTTGGAATCTTGGGAAGTTCACACCACCTGAGTTTAGGACTGGTACGCCTTCTCCTGGTTTCAGTTGGTTCATATCTCCTAATAAGCCAGTGGATGCTGGTTCATAGAAGAAGAACGGCATGTTCTGGAGTGTACCGTAGTCCATCATCTGGTTGAATGTGGAGTTGAGGAGCCTGTTCAGGTGCTTCATCTTGAATGGAATACCCTGACCAAAGAAGTGTCTGGGGATACGGGTAAAACGGTTCTCTACATGAGGACGTTTACCATCGGGATAAAGTCTCGTCAGAGGGATAATACGGGCAATCTTCTTGGTATCTGCAAGATAGACAATCTCAACTTCTTCATGTAAGGCATTACCAATCTGATTTCCTTCATCATCAAACTCAATATTCTGTTTTTTAGTCTCGCCATCAAAACTCTTGACTTCGCCAGGCAGAGCCATACGCATGTAGAAGATAATAACTTTGGCTGTTTTAGTCGGATCAGTCTGACTGATCTCATCTTCTTCCCTTATAGCACGTTCTTTACTGGTTAGCTCATGTTCAGACAGCGTAGACCTTAGTTCTTCATCAATATTGTCATAACCGTGCTGTTTACGGGATCTGAGTTCATCCCAAGTTAAGTGAGTAACTTCATAGTACCAAGGACATTCAGGCCATTGAAGACCTAAGCCAGACGAAGGAGCTACAAAGAGTCTACCCATATCCGTGATATCTACAGCAGGTCTGTCTAATCTCTGAGAGGTTACTTCTTCAACAACTTTTTCATCAAAGCCAGCTACAGTCTCTACCTCAACTTCTTCACCCTCCAAAATCTCAAACTTCTCCTTTTTCATTCTAAGGGAGGTTTCTACACGCTGATCTCGAATTAATGTCTCATCCCTGTCCCAGCGTACCTTTACAGCAGATGTGCCATCCAGGAGTGTGTCAAACAACCAATCGTTGCCGATTTCCTTCAGATTAAGTATCTTGGTCCAAACATGGTCAAAATAGAACATCTCCAGCAGCTTGGCTGATTCTACATCTGTTCCTTCGGTGCCAACTACAGTAGGTCTTTGTGCCAGCATAGCATCATAAAACTGAGCCAGCAGACTGTCGATAGTGACACGGGTTAAAGGAAGGAATAAGTTGGAAGCACCACGCCAAGGCCAATTCTTGACCTCCTGGTCAGGCTTGGCTAGGTACATACTCATAAAGGTACTATGTTCGGAATCCCAATCACCTTTGAAGTCTTCAGCCTGTTCAATCATACGGGTTAACTGCTGAATAAGATCTTCTTGACGGGATTGAGACAGACTGATCTTAGGGATTTGATTATTTACAGGCATATATGGTAGGAAGGTAAAGCGTTCAAATTAGGAATTTTTTAGATAAAATTACTAGACTATTCTACGAAACTAACATTATACCACAAACAATATCAGCAGGTCAACATAAATCTTTAGCGTTTTAGCTTTAATTGCTGAATAACCCGTTTGTTGTTAATTAGTATACCACCATAGAACAGATTTGCTATAATTAGGCAGCCGATACTCCATGCTGGAGAGTCTTGAAAGATTGAATAGCAGCCAACAAGTACAATGACAGTAACAAGGGACTTCATTACGATTAATCCAGTTGATCCAAACTTCAAAAAGAACCTGGCCAGCCAGAATACTTCCCTTGCACCCATTCTTAGTGCATCCAGGGTAGTTAAAATGTCAAATATTTGCAGACCAACCTGCAAAACAGCCAGTGAGAGAAAGATTAAGATAGTCATCGGGAATTACCTCGTTATAAAAAATTATTTTGGGAAATTTTTTAAATTTAGAGTAAGGGACCCCTAATTTTTACACAGACGGAATGGACTTGTCAAGTTTTTTTAGAATCCAGAATTTTTTGGAAAATTTTAGTTGTTTTTATGTCTTTAAGTAACACTGTAAATTGGACACATTAAAATAAGAATCATTATTGATGTTGTTTTTTTATTATTGTTGACTAAATCGATAGATTAAGTAGATTATTAATATAAACTGTCTCTTTTTTACAACACTGTTGCATAAATGAGACACCCCACCCTATCTTGTTGATAACAAAAGACTTACCCCTCCACAGACCTGTCTCAAAAAGGACACACTGTTGCATAAATGAGACACAATACTTTACATAATGCAGATTTAGTCGTGCCTAACGTTTAGTCATGGCTAAATTCGCCATTAACATCCAATTTATTGGATTTATCCAATTATCTGGATTCAAAATAATGATTTAATCCAATTTTTTGGATCGCTGACGCTGGTGTCTCACTTTTACAACACAACCACGTCAAGCACTCAAAATCAACGCCTGTGCAGTCTTAGGTATAAAATGAGGTACTACTATGCTTTAGAGGCTAACACGTCACCACGGGCAAATATGAGCGATTTAGGGGTAACTGTTTGGTAACTAAGTAGGCTAATCTGTCGTGGTATTTACTGGTTTTTTGGACAAAAAAAAGAGGAGTTTGTTAGACTCCTCAGTTTTTCCTGGATTGTTAGGTTAGTTTAGTAATCCGCGATTGTATCTTTTACTCCGATCGCCTCATCTAAAAACCCATGCTCTCCGAAGTGCTTGTCATAGGTGCTATAATCCATTTTGTACAAATCTCCCGATACCCAGTCTGTACTTATAGCTGTTAGGTGTTGGACATAATAATTATTGCCTTTTGAGTAGTGAATATCGGTGACTGAATATTCTGTTTCCGAAGATTCAGAACTCATTCTTCGAAGATCCTCTTCGGTGAATTTGTCCTGAACTACTCCAATGACCCGACATCCTCGTAAGACTCTGGGCCTGTTTCCCTGTTTAATCTCGATGTACATTTTGTTCTCTCCTTTTGTTTGGTGATTGTTTAACATGACTACATTATAATTGAGAATATTATTAGTTGTCAAGTAAAATAACAAATAAAAACAAAAAAAAAGGGAGGGTTTTATCCCTCCCAATTTTCCTGGATTGTCAGTTGGTTTATGTCTCCTTTTCTAACAATCCTTGTTCTTGGCCAAAATTGCTAGTCCAAATATCTAGATTGTCTGCGCCATCTTTCAAAATTGCACGTTTGATAATTTTCCCGTCAACTTTGAAAGTGTAGATCCTTTGCTTTTTTTCCTTGTCGTGGTAATGCGTCAAGTTCCATTCCAAAAAGTCGTGGGAATTGCTAGAACTTGTTCCTACCATTACCTGACAATCTGAGTGTTTTCTGACACCATAGGACTTGCTGCTACTGTAGATACAGGACTTAATTTTATTCCAAATAGGATACTGCCTCATTTTCTTATCTCCTTTTGTTTGGTGATTAGTTAACATTAAAATCATTGTAATTGATTTTCTATTTTGTTGTCAAGTCTCTTAGATCAATTTCCACTGTAAAAGGATTCTCAATATGATAGACCTGGGCAACTTGAAAAATATAGTTGTCCATTCTGTCATGGTGCAAGTCCCTACCTTTTCTAGTTTGGATGGTTCCTTCTATTGTAGCTCCGAACACATCAGGACTAGGACTGCCTGCTGACTGATGCAAGGCGTCCAGGAACTTGGAATAGCTGCCCCATGCTGGAATTTCTGGATTGTCTGGAGTTCCAAATTGTCTGGACAGAATCTCAAACGCTTCTGGTTCTGTTAGAATAAACTCAAGTGTTTTGTAAGTTCTTGTGTGAATCTCTCCGTTTTTCCAGTCCCATTTGGCCAACTGTAAAATTTTTTGGTATGCTTCCAGTTCTTTGTTTTCCATTGTCTTAACTCCTTTTGTTTTGGTGGTTAACATTACAGCAATTCTACTGAATTAATATAATAAATGCAAGCAATAATACAATTATTTTAAATAAAAATAAATTAATCAAATTAGCTAAAATTCACACTCTAACCTATTGATTACAAAGGAGTTATACGAATTTCCACGATCTCCGAGTACCCCTAGTGCTACTATCAGTTCTTACCTTGCGTTGCGTCACAGCGATATTTAGGCCCATAGCGTGGAGACACTGTATATATTCATTATATTCGTATAATTATACTATGATTTTTATTGTATTTTTTTACTTGCGTTTTGTTTTTAGTTGTGATTTATTATAAGAGAGTGAAAAAGTAAATTTGTAGGATTGCGTCAATTCTTAATGTTTTACTTTAACTGTTGACGGTTTTGATAATTTCGTCAACTCTTAAGAAACTACATTAACTGTTGACGAAAAGGTAAAAAGTTATCAGAATCTCTGGAAACAATACATCCAAAATTAAAACTTGGGAAACAATACGAACCAGATCAGAAATCTGGGAAACAATACGAGTTAGATTTAATTTTAGACAGACAGGCAAAGAAAAAGGGTAGCATGGTAGCTACCCCTTCTCAGTTTGGTAGTGTTTACTTTTTCAGCTCACACACTGGCTACATGATAGCCCAGGTACAGGATCATAGTGGTCAAGACAATCACAGTAAACCAGTCTGTCCTGTTTTTTGTTTGTCTGTAGTTTAAGTAGTCTTTCATCTTATCCTCCTACCCCTAGAAAGGGATATCGTTCTCTTCATCTATTGATTGAACCTGAACATCCTCAAGTTGAAAATCTGCATAGTCGCTATCAATGACTTCCTTCTCAACTTTAGGCTGCACTGGCTGGTCAGATGAATACTGGACAACATTATGGTCAGTAATATCTTTTTCATTCCAGGATCTTACTATTGTCTGATCCTGTCCCATACCAGTGTCAATGTAAAAAACCTTGCCACCGATATTGACGTATACTGCCTGACCTGACTCAACATTAACTCTTACTCCGTTTCTCATTGTTCTATCCTCCTTGTTTATTAACATCATAATAATATTATAAGTCCTTTATTATATAGTGTCAAGTATTATTATAATTTTTTTTTATTTTTTTACTTGCACGTGTCGGGGGGATAGTATAGTATTGTATTAATGTTAATCAACGAGAGGGAGATAGAGATGAAATTGAAAGAACTAAAAGGAAAGATTGTCAAGTTGGATCAGAAGCTAAACCATAAGCACCTTGGATTTACTGACGCTGATATTTACGATCATCCAAACTACGGTGGCTCTGGGCTTAAACCTATTGCAGAGCTAAAAGGAATCACCCTAGAGGATGGAACATACATAGAAATTAAAATAGTAGAGTGTCAAGAAATTGACGATTGCAATCCGTATTTTATAGCAACTGGTATCGTACACAAGGCAAGGAGATAGAAATGGAAAACAACAATCACATTTATTTTGTAGCTGATGGATTGAGTGAGGATGAGCAGGCGGAAAGAAGAAAAGACATAATGTCCCCTGACCTCATGGCAGGGACCGCTAGTATTGACAGCAAGCAATGGCATAAGTTGAGGCTCCGTGATGTCTCAGATCAAAAAGAGAAATTTATAAGTGATCTGACACTAGGTCAGTTTCCTTGTCCTAGAGAATACTACTGCTCCTATAGTGGAACAGGCTCCATCGAGTACGATGAGATCTACTGCCGAATCAGAATTGAGCCAGATCTATTTGATTGCCCAAAGTATGACATCCCAATAGATCCATTCTTTGTAGATGATCCTGAACTGCAACAGGAACACATGCTGTGCTTAACACTCAAGGCATTGAATAATGGCTACGAGTACCATTGCAATGATACTTATAGCTCACGAACCGATGAGAGCTATTACCCTGTGACATCAGCTCAACTACTGGCAATTCAGCGAGTTGAAAATACTGACCAGGTGGATTTGATTTATGAGTACATGGCAGGTGAGGAAATTTCTTTAAGTCGTGACTGTGAAGCTGACGGTGTTTATAATAAACTGATAGACAAATACACAATTAAAAAGGAGGCAGTATGAGTAAACCAACAGAAGTCCTAGAATTTTACAACGAAATACTAGAGGTGTGTGAAAGGCACTTAACAGATGGCAGCTACTTGAAGATGGAGCGAGATCCAGATTCGTGGGGTCCAGACCATGAACTTCGAGTGTACTGCCGTGGACTTGCTGATTCAATTTACGACAGAGACTTAAATCTTGAAGACAAAATCGAATACAAGGAACCTGAAATTCTTCACATTAAACCTATACCACAAAAAACAATAGATGAATTACGGGCAGGTCTAAAAAGACTAGAAGAAAGAGTAGCAAAGGAGGGTTATGGCAAAGCTCATACAAGTCAAGACTAAGGGAGGATACTTGGTAGACCATGAACTCATTGACGTACCAGTCACTTCTCTAGACTGGTTTGGTGGTGACAGCTTTACAATTAACTTTAATGATGAATTCCATTTGGAATTAACAGAAGATGATGTAGAATGGTTGCGATCAAGAATGAAACCTAGAAATTCGATTAGTCGAAAAATCAGTGACAAAATTTTGTCCAACAAAAGGAGGTAACATGAGACATGTAAGTGAGTATCTCAGTGGGATTTTACGAGAAATGCGAGTGGCACAGACTAAGAACTGGAAAGAATTCATTGATGAAGCCAAGCAGAGACAACATAAACTAAATGAGATATGCAAGAATGAATTACATAACGAAAAAATTCTTGAGTCTATTTGGTCTGGACCCCATGATGAGGATAGTGCTGAACAGTGAAACTCGTATTTGTTGTAGAGTGGGAAGACAGAATTGTCGGCAACAGAAGTTGTAAAGAATACTTCTTCTCAAGAGATGAAGCTGTCTCCCTACTCAACATTTTAGAATCAGATAATTTTCTACCAGGCTCAAATTCCCGTCCAACAATAACAGAATACAGAATCCCTACCAGTGCTGAAGACATCAAAGAATTATTTAAACTCTTGGAGATTAAAAATGAATGATGACAATTCTGAACTGACCCTAGAAATGGGCCTACTGCTCATAGCCAGTATTTACTTCCTGTATCATATTGCTAAGTGGGCGTATTAAATATGAACACTCAACAACTTGACGATTTAGCCACTAACACAACTGCTAAAATCAATGTTCTATCCACCTTGGAATTCAAAAGGAAATTAAAAATTATCAGAGCTGCACTAGAGAAAGCATTTGAGCTGGGAGTGAAAGTTGCAACCTACCGAAAATATTTAAATGAAGACTAAAAAAAACTATTGACTTTTGAAAAATCCATGATATAATAAGGCTTTTGCTGCTCCTGAAAAGCAGCAAAAGTTACTACCCTCCATTACACCGACGGTATATTCTTGTAAATAAAGGCGTTACCCGATTTTAGCTGCATCCAATAATTCTTACAGCAATTAGCTAGCATCCAACGAGTTGCACTCTGAGGAAAGCTACCATTCTTATTTGAATTTAAGGTTTGCACAATCTCATCAACTCTAGCACCTGGTGATTTAATAAGATAGCGAGTGATGCCACTTCGCAGGTCAAAGAATTGATTGGGATTCACCACACAATCAGGCTGAAGCTGGTAGAACGCTCCTCTATCGTGTACCCATGTTCGATCTGACATGGGCAACCATCTTGTCTTGAAGCAATGTGCTGTGAAGCTGGCACTGTGATTGTTGATCTGTTTAAAGTTCTTCAGTGTGAGAGCATGATCGCAACCTCCACCAAGCTCTGAGCTTCCTCTGTAGGTTTGAAATTTTCCTGTATCGTGTGATGGCTTGCCAACTTGATGCAAAGAAATCACTGTAGCTGGGGCATTGCGAATTGATACCAGACTGTTCGTTACAAAGCTGGTATCTTTGACAGAATTTTCATCTCCCTGAAAGAAGCGGTTTAATGTGTCGAAGACAATCACAGTGTCAGGTCCCCATTCTTTTGCTACACGCTGATAGAACTTCAGTCCATGATGAAAGTCTGGGGGTACATGTTCTTTGGCGGCGTTGGGCATTTCACACCAGAAGATGAGTCTTGATAGAGCTTCCTCTTCCATGTCATTAAACATTGCTCTGGCTCTGGCCTGAATAGAAGCTAACGTATTCTCTTTATCTACATACAAAACTTGACACTTAGGATTGTTCGCAACGATCTGGCCGCTGAGCCACAAACTCAGGAAAGATTTCATTGAGCCAATCGGTGCAGTTAGAATCGTGCTGGTGCCTTTTACAATACCCAGATCTTTAAAAAGAAATGGAATCGGAGTCGGCTTGGTGTTGAGAAGTTGGTTTCCTGTCTGTGCTGCTGAGTCAAAAAATTCACTGAGGGATTCATGTTGCATCTCTGGCATATCACTCAGTATACCCGCTGATTCTGGATCTGTCATTAATTATTTTTTGTGCTTGACAATGAATATAATATAGTTTTACAATGAGTTATTGAGTCTTTTATGGTGGAAGACTCTAACACAACATACCCATTTGTTGTGACGTGCCAGTGGGGGGGCTTTCGGGTTTTGACATCTCCTTCGTTTACTGAAAGCCCTTTCATATAATGACTTATGATTTCTAAGCTAATCAGTTCAAGATCAGCGTATGCAACCTACCTTGTCAGCCAACGTCAGTATTACATTGACTATCAATTTGCTGGCAGAGGCATTACACCTAAAAGTATAAACCCCAATCTTCAAATCGGTATCTACTGCCACGCTGTCTGTGGTGGTGTGATGTCTGGAAAGAGTGAGGACTCCCAACAGGCAGAGCAGACTGAGATCTGGAATGAGTTAGCATCAACTAGAGGTTTCGATTCTCTGCATCCCCCAGAAATGTTACTGGCTCTTGCACAGGGACTAAGCTCTGCATGGATTAGAACTAGATTTAAAGAAATTGAAAAATCTTATGAGATCTTGGCAGTTGAAAAACCTAGACTGCTGAGTATTCAAGATTCCGAATTTGAATTGTTGGTCCCTACCAGACTCGATGCAGAATTACGAAGTCTCAATTCCGACAAAAACTACCATGCACTTGAGATAAAAACTACCAGCTCTAAAAGATATTTCGACAAATACAAATATGATATCCAACCACTGCAACACCTCTGGGCCATAGAAGATGCTTATGGTCAAGGATCTTGCCACTCCATCCTTATGGAGTTCTTATATAAGGGCTACGGCAATATGCAAACTGGTGGAACCTGGTACAGTCCGTTTGTCAGAGGTTATGTGAAAATCGGGGTAGAGCCTTATGACTCCACTCAATATTCAACTAACGGAAAGAAGTATGGCAATCGCAAGGATTGGAACGACTTCGATGTCTGGCAAAGATTTACACAGGATGAATGGTACGCCAAAGCAGGTAAAGTCCTGGATGCTCAGATTCTCAACATGTCTGTAGTCAGAGATCGAAGGGATCTTCCAGTGTACCAACACCAAATGTTCCATGCTCACAAACGCATAGCAGAGGGGCTACAAAAATTAGAGGATGCAACAAGTGAGAATGAGAAAGCAGAAATTTTGGGAATTTTTTTTCCTCTGGCCTACCATATGTTTGACCACCACCTGATTAATTTCTCACCAGAGCAGGCTCTAGATAGTGGAGATTATATATTCAGGGAACCACACCACGAACTGGAAAAAGAATTTCTAGCTAAAAAGAGTTTTAATACCCTGTAACTGGATCAATAGAATCTCCACCCTCACGCTCAGAGAAAGGTGATAGACTATCTGATCTTCTAGGAGTCAGAGGTGCTGGGTAACTCTTTACTTGTTGAAGTGCCAAGGCAAGTGCGAATACTCTGTCATCGTGGTATCCCCCAGATCCCTCTACCTTACCCCTGTTGTTATACTGTAATCTTTGCAGCTCTCGTATAGTTTCCTTGTCATGGATAATGATACTACGCTCATTGATGGCAGTTTTAAGATCTCCTAATAAAATAGGTCTGCTTGTAATGCTGGTTTTCCAACCAATTTGCCTACTGCGTTTAGGGCGGTCTTTCAAAAAATCTGTCCTATGGTATAACATGTGTCTGGGGTAATTGTTACCAAGATAGGTACACAGTAAAGTACCATAGCCCGATACCTCTGGGCAGATAGCACAACCTGGCCCTGCATTGGAATAATAATGTCCCAATAAAGCCACCATCTCAGAGAAGGGTTCTTCAGGGATGTGACCTGCAAGGATAGCAACCTGTCTACATCCATCATCCAGATCCAGTACACAGGCTACTGATCTATCAGGATCTCTGGAAGAACTTCCACCAGGCAGGATTCCTTCTGCTGTATCTACTCCCATAGCATAGCGATGCGTCTTTACAGGATCTCTGAAGATTGAGAGGTCTTCTGATTTATCTGATATAAAACGAATGTCTCTGTTCCAGCGTTCATCTCGAATCAGATAACCATTTCTTGCGTCTTCAGTAGGTTGTAGATTTAGCTTGGATAGATCTAGGAAGTTTCTACCTGATGAGACAAAGGCTTCCTCTGGAGTAGCTGGAAATTCCTGTCTGCGGATATCGATATCTCCCTGACATTTCTGTCGAAGACAGTAGCGATACCAGTTGAGTTGTTCCAGACTTACTCGATAACGCTCCATCAGGTTCTGTTCTGATTCATCTAAGGTTTGAAAAAATCTGGATTTTTCTGCATCATCATCAAATGGCTTGGAGTAGTCTGGATCATCAAACACACTAATAAAATAAGGAAGGTAGCCATTAAAGTTCTCGCTGTCTAGGATGTCGATTTCTGGAAAAATATCTCCATCACGCTTAACCCAGTTTATCTTACAATACTTATCAGCGTTCTCCCACATAGGATGGAACAGACTGTCGTATCCATTTGCGGTAGATTCTAATATCACTGTGGTGTCGGGGCCGTCACCGATAGCCTGAAACAGACTGACAGCAACATCGCTACCCTTGTGCCACTTGCTTACTTCTGATCCATGAATGAAGTGAGGAGTCAATCCTGTTCCAGCCTGTACGTTATTGGCAGTCTCTACCATAATCATACCTTCACCTTCAAAGGTCATCTTGCGTACTGAGGACTGAGATTTTTTTGGTTTACTGAGCGTGTACCTAGACTCAAACCTTGAGGCGATACTATAAATAAATTCTGCTGTAGGGCGATTGTGGGCAATGACCATTCCATCAATCCCTCTTAACCAACACTCCTGTAGCATCAATCCTTCAATGAGGGTACTGATTCCAGTTTTCCTTGCCTTCAAAATGATTACCCTGCAAGGTCTGTTGTTCTCCTGGCTCCATTCATAGAGCTTGAGCAGCTTGATCTGAGACTGTTTGAGGGGATTCATTGGGCGTATCTGACCATCTTTATCTTTTATAATAAAGTGGTTAGTCAGCCAATGCTGTCTGTCCTGACGACACAGGGACTCTTCAATGAAGGTGGGATCTTTAGCTTGACCTGAATATTGTTGGGATAGATTATAGTAGCTTTTGTCGCTCATAGAATTGCAACAACTAAACTCTGCATTGCTTCACATAACCTTAGTGTGGCGGTACTTAAAGCTGCACGATCATCACTATAAAGGCTGTCTTCAGCAAGATTGCTACTTTCCTGTAATAATTCTTCAATATTATTTTTGAGTATTTTACGATCTTCCTGATCCATTGATGTAATTGTCCAGCCCTTTGCGTTGGGGGGTATATCTATTTGATGAGTCTTACTCATTGTGTTTGCGTTCTTTTATGAGGTCTTGTAAACAGACAAGGTACTGTAAAGAGTCGCACAGCTCTTCAATAATATCAGTCAGTCTATCTTCAATATTATTCCTTGGGGAGTCTTCCAGGCTTGAATGGAATTTCTCAAATCCTAGTCTGTCTCGATCTTTGAATAGTTGGATAATGGAATCAGTAACCTTGGATCTTCTAGTAACACCTTCAATGATTCTATCTGCCTCTGCGATTTCCCAATGCTGTAATCTAGGCTTGTACTGGTTTTCCATTAACTAGGCGTTTAAACTCCTCCTCAGTCGGCCATCTTCCTTTTCCTTCACCTGCAATCCATTGTAACACAGACTTGGGAATATCCATACCAAAGCTGTAATGTTTATGCTCATGCTTTTCCAGGTGCAGGGATTTAGGTAATTTTTCTTTTGGCTGCACCAGTTCCATTGCTTGCTTGGAAGCTTTCAATCTGGTCTGATGGTCAGGTGAAGAGGTAGCAACTCCTTGGAAACTCAGGTTAGCATCCAGGGCATCGTCAACTACTTTCAGACTTTTACTGACAGTCCCATTCAGCTCAAACTGTGCTTCAATATAAGACTGTATGTGTGCATGGTTACTGTTGCGTACACCTAGTGTATGAGCTACCTGATCGTTTTTACAATCGTAGGCTCTGCGAGCTGCCTCAGTGGGACTACCACATTCGATTAGCTCGTCTGCAAATACCTTCTGTTTCTTAGTTAAGTTGTATATATTACTTGGTTTTTTCTCAGCCATAAATAGATAGGGGCAGCCTTTCAACTGCCCCCTGAGTTCTATAGAACAGTGAACGGAGAGAGATAATTACTATACAACAAAATGACTCATTTGTCAATAGAAAAATTGGGGGTTGACAATAGTAATGTAGGATATTAAAATTAAAAACATGGAGGATGAAATGGAGGCAGTAAATATGAGTGTAGATGCAAGCAACTTATTAAAGGGGACAGGCTTCAGACCAGCAAGTCAGATTAAAGTTCGTCAAAGATTAATCATCAATGTGCAGGGAAAGGAAGACACAGGTAAGACTCACTTCTTACTTAACTGTCCTTACCCTTTAGCTTATTTTGATTTTGACCACAATGCAGAGAGCCTACTCTCCAAGCCAGAATTTGCTGATAAAGAAATTATGATTTCTCCTTATTATTTCAGCAAGCCCACAGGGAAATCATCTGATGCAGATAAGATTCTCAAGGAGGCAAGTTCATTGTGGGACAGGTTTTCTTCAGAGTTCAGGCAAGCTCTCGATGAGTGTGCCACTGTAGCATTGGATACATCTGCTCAAGTTTGGGAAATGTTAAGGATGTCAAGGTTCGGCAAACACAACGTCCTTCCCCATCATTATGGAGCATTGAACGCTGAATTCAGCAGTACAATATTTGACCAAGCCAAGCAGAGTAACTGTAATCTTATACTGAGTTCCCCTCTTGCAAAGCAGTTTGTCAATGATAAGGAAACTGGACTTTGGGTGAGACAGGGGTGGTCACAATTAGATTACAAAGTTCAGTATTCTCTGGAACTGGAAAAAGTCAAGGTTGGTCCAAACAAAGGCAAGTTCCAAGGCAAGATATTCAAGTTCAAACCAGACCCTGATGTAATAGGGCAGGCAATAATCAACCCTAGTTTCAACGATATTTTTGAGAGGGCCTTTCCGAAAGGCGTTTAATTAACTAACATACCTTAAAGGAGGTAAATATGTTTGATCCAAGTACCTTTTCATCTCAAGAGGTAAAATTTACAGAGAATTGGGAAGACAATCGTTTTCGTCTACCCACTCCTGGAAGTGAGTTTGTTGGAAGCATTGCTTCTATAGACGATGGTAATGAGTATCAAAGCAAGGACGGTAAGACCTACATGTGGATTAGGATGACACTTCAGTCTACAGATCCACCAGGAACTACAGCGTCAGCTTTCTTAAATAATCAACCTCGTCCTTTTGGCAACAAGGCTTCTGGGATAGAGGATTTGATTCAGGCTTCTGGTATTGACTTTGATGCCAACTCCACTCATCAGGGTATTGCTGAGACTGTAGACCAAATCTGGAAGGAGCAAATTCCATTCAAATTTGATATTACATGGTCAGGCAGTTGCTCACAAATCTATAAAAATACTTTGATGGAGCTGACTGAAACAACCTCGTTTGATGATGCCACAAACGTAGCAGACAAGCAGCAGAGGAAAGAAGCCAATAAAGCTGCTGAATTTAAAGCCAACAAATTCAAAGTAAATGGTGAGTATCAAGCTACTGTCGAATGTGAGCAGACAAATACACCAGTTCGAGCTAGAATTGAAGTCAGAAATTTTCTAGCTCATAACAATTCTTAGGAGGTATTATGCAAGCAGAAGATTTATTTAGACCGCTCGAACCCCACGCACTAAAGCCATTATTGGAGAAGCACAATATCAGACAGGCTCAAGCTGCTGATAAACTTGGTGTATCTCTGGCCTATCTCAATATGATCTTGAACGGACATACCCGTCCTAGTCAGGAACTTGATGATGCTATGGACGAATTGGTTGAGAAGATGAGTCCTATGGAACCAATTCTAAGTGGTCAGAATGGAGATGGGTCTGCCTAGTGGGAAAGCTGAGTAGAAACAGAGGACGAGCTTTTGAGTATGCTGTGGCTAAGTTCATGGGAAAAGGGACTAGACGCAGCATATTCCGTCCTCACGATACAGAGGGGCATCCTCTCTTTGTATTTGAATGTAAGAAAAGAAAAGAACACGCTAAGACTTTAATGAAGTGGTGGAAGCAAGCAGTCAAGGCCACCCAAGAAGATAAACTACCAGCATTGGTTATGGCAGAATACCAACAGCCAGTTAAAAATGCCCTGTGTGTAATTCGCCTTGAAGACCTTCGAGATCTTATTGATAAGGCATTATGAAAAAACCAGATACCTGTCAAAGCTGTGCGTTGGAGAAAAAGGGAATATCATTTACCCTGCCTGATGGATCTGGTAAGAATGGAGTCATGGTTATTGGTGAAGGTCCAGGTAAGACAGAAGCCATGCAGGGTGTCCCATTTGTAGGAAAAGCTGGAGTACAACTTAACCGCTCTATCTCACGACAAAGACTAGAGCGTGAGGACTTCATATTATATAATCTGATCCAGTGCCAACCACCTAACAACTGGCTGGATAAAGCACCGTGGCAACGGGCATCCATAGATCAGTGTCGTACACATCTATATCCAGTCATCCAGAAATTCAAGCCCAAGGTTATTTCACTTCAAGGAGCATTACCCATGAAGGAGCTGTTAGGTATAACAGGACTACTGCCCTCAGCCAAAAATAATTCTCCAAAGCGTGGTTATGTTTATGATGTGGAGATTGGTGGACATAAGTGTCTGGCTGTTCCTACCATACATCCTTCCTTTGTTATCCAGGGGAACCAGAATTATGCAGGGGTTCATGTCTTTGATTTATCTAAGGCAGTCAAGGTTGCAGAGAATGGTGAAGAGCCTGATGACTGTAACTACATCCTGACCCCTGCCTATAATGATGTAAAGGATTATATTAGAGAAGCCAAACAGTATGCTCAAAGAGAGGGATCTATCCTAGTCTCTGACATTGAAACCTCAGATTCGCCAAATCAGGATGAGTCTGAATATGGTACTCTTGTCTCCAGCGATATTTCATGTGTGAGCTTTTCATTTAAGGAAGGCCATGCCATTACCATTCCCTTTCATGCAGGAACACAGTTGCTAATCCAAGAACTGTTTGATATTCAATTTGACTACCTGGCATTTTGGAATGTAGATTTTGATGTCCCACGACTGAGCAGTAAGGGGATAATCTTTAAAGCCAATAGAATTATTGACAGTATGCTGGCATGGCATTGGCTACAGAGTGATGTACCTAAAGGTTTAGGATTTGTCAGCTCCTTCTTCTGTCCCTTTCGTGAGTGGAAAAGTCTGAGTGAGTCTCAACCTGAGTTCTATTCCTGTCGGGATGCAGATGCTACTCTGCGGAATACAGTTGCAATTAAGAGGTTAATTCAAACAACATGAAACTATATAAAGGTTATAAACACATTGGCCCCTTTGGAAGAAAAGCACCTACAGCAGCTATCTACGCTCAGACAAGTTACCCTGTGTTACGACTGCCTTCAATATGTTCTGAGGGAAGAATAAGTCTTTATTTTGATGAAGAAACATTTGACATTCACGCCAAAATTCACAGTAAGGGGGCGTTAAAGATCTTCAGTCGTCCTCATATGGGAAATGGAGTAAGACACCTTGTCTGTTTGCAGGGATTTCTAGTATTAAACGCCTTGGACTATGAAGATGTTAAAGGTGTGTATTCAGTTCAGTGGGTAAAACAGCCTAAAAGTTTTGTTGTCCTATATAAAACCAGACGAAAAGAATTGATTGTAAGTAAGCATGATAAAAGGAAAGTTACTATCTGCTTATCTGCTAAAGAGAAAGAAAGTTGGGATCATAGGCGTGGGCAATTATCCATGTCTGCATTTGTACGTTCCGCTGTTAATCGTTACCTGGAAGATCGACATACTTATTAAAGGAGGCTATCTATGTTAACTACCCCAATGGCTAAAAGTATCAACAACCAAATAGGCGATGAGTTTAATGCAGCTTATCTGTACCTGTCCATGTCAGTTTACTGTGATTCTATTGGATTTCGTGGGTTTGCCAAGTGGATGAGAAAGCAGAGTGAGGAAGAAATTGGGCATGGAATGAAATTGATTGACTACATGAACGATCAATTTAGTCGAGTAGAACTCCAGCAGATTTATGAGCCTGAGAAAACTTTCGGGAGTCTGACTGATATGATGGAACAGGCTTTACTGCATGAACAGGAAATCAGTGATGGAATCTATCTGCTGTATGGTCAGGCAGGAGAAGAAAATGATTACACCACTCAAAATTTTCTGGATTGGTTTATTGCAGAGCAACTGGAAGAAGAAAAAACAGTAGGGGATATTGTAGAGAAGTTGAGAATATTTGGCGAACACCACGACTCTGATCCACAGAAGACTTCACTTTATTTAATAGATCAGGAACTAGGTCAACGAGAATAATTAAAGGAGACAAAAATGACATATAACGCAAACAAACTAGCTTCAAAGGTAAGCACTGGAGAAGAAATAAGATACTTACGCAATTATCTTGACCGCAATAAACTTGAGATGAGCTTATTGTCAGATGCTATTGATGAGCTAGAAGGAGTTATAGCGGAAGCGGATCATTACTTAACAAATGGAATAGCTTACCTTGGGGTTAAATCACTCAAGAAAAAACTAGAGGAAGAACTAAC
>Ga0114899_1000693_pt1 | contig 22684 bp, 25 predicted proteins | sample MalvireepMed_215_FD_83497 | JGI IMG/M metagenome (GOLD analysis project Ga0114899, IMG submission 83497) | Marine viral communities from the Global Malaspina Expedition - Malaspina viral metaG DeepMed_215 | ecosystem: Environmental > Aquatic > Marine > Oceanic | place: Mediterranean Sea...
CGACTGGCGCGGAACTTTATGTTGGGCATGGCACTGTCTGGGTGAATGGCGATAATGGCTATATTGCCATGCAGGTCAGTGGGTTAGAAGTGCTTCCGGGGGCCGGTCTCACGGATTCAGGAAAGAATATAACTACACCAATGCGGCCAAAGTCGAGCATATAAGCAATTTCAAAAAACTGATCCTGTAAAGAAGGATGAGCAGTATTTACGAAAACTTCAGAAGTATGCATCCATATGACTAGCAAGACAGCGATAGCACGTAAACTATCTATATGAGAATATCGTGAAGTAGAATAACTCAAATAATTTTCCCAAGAATAAACCAGCGAGCAATTATATAGAAACCTATTCTAAATTAGTAGAGTAGATTTTTCTCTCACTTGAAAAGTAATCCTTCGCTCAATGACAAGAATGGAAATATATCTATGCGTCGATAAGCTCTGCTGACTTATAAGCTTTTAAGAGAGCGTGAGTAGCAGGGTTTTAATGGCGATACTACACAAAGGCCCCGTACCATATTGGCCTTTCATCACATGCTGTGAAGCGTCTTATTGGTTTCCCTTACCTACAACCATGCTAATGGAGACACGTTTTGAGCCTATTCAACCCTTTTTATTTTCATGTAATTAATTGATAAAAAATATTTAAACTAAATTATTCAAGACGCAAGATATAAAATTTTTACGGATCTAAGAATGATGCTACTGAGTAGCTAGGTGGTTAATTATACTGTATTGCTTTAGTGTAAAAGCAACATCATAAAATCAGAAAATACTAATGAGGTAACACAGCATGCCCACTTTTTCCTTTGGTTCCGAACGTGCCGATGAAATAAGCTTGTACGATGATGGTGGTATTTTTGGTTTTGATGGCCACGACCTCCTGATTGCCGAACCTGCTTCATACAGCATCCGGCAAGCTTTTCTCGTCGGTGGTGAAGGCAACGATTCCTATGTGTCGATCAGTGGCTTTACCACGATCATTGAGACTTCGGGTTGGGATACCGCCTATCTGTCTGGCAATGGAGGCGACTAAACAGGACAATTGTCAGGTGGCCGTTAACCTTTCGATGGCTACCGAACAGGCCAGTCTGCCGGTCACGTGGCGGCTCTATTTGCCAACATCATGGACAGAGGATCCGGCGCGCTGTCGCCGCGCTGGCGTGCCAGAAGAGATCGACTTTGCCACCAAGCCGGAGATCGCCCTCCTGCAGGTGCACGAGACAGTGGAGGCCGGTATCACGCCCGGTATCGTGCTAGCAGAGGCGGCTTACGGCAAAGTGACGCCTTGGCGAGAACAGCTTGCGGAATGGGGCTTGAATTCAGGATTATTGCGTTGACGTGCCGGAGGGTATCAGTGTCTGGCCGCCCGGCAGCGAGCCTCTGCCCCCGCAGTGGTCCGGCCAGGGGCAGCTACCGACACGGTTGCAGCAGACCACGGAGCATCACCCCGTGTCGGCATAAACACTGGCCGAGTCGCTGGATGCCAATGACTATCAGGACATCACTTGGCGGGAAGGTATCAACAAGCCGTTGTGCTCCCAGTTTGCCGCTGTCCGAATACGTGTGGCGCGAGGCCAGCAGAAGCGAGAACCAGAGTGGTTGCTGATCGAGTGGCCTCAAAGCGACGCTTTGCCAGCGAAGTATTGGTTAAGCAATCTGCCGGAAGATACGTCACTGATCACCCTAGTGGCGACAGCGAAAGGACGTTGGCGCATCGAACGGGATTATCAGGAACTCAAGCAGGATTGGGCTGAAGCATTATGGGAGTTAGAAGCGCTACAGGAGGCCTGCCTCACGGATTCAGGAAAGTGTTTACCACTATTCATAGGGCGCGCTTACCATCCTTCGAACCCGGCTATGTCGTTTTTGCCGATTTTGCCCTGAGCGACGTCCGTCATCGCCTGATCCAGAATTGACAACCCACGCTCTGCCTCGGGTTTGGTAAGTGTCAGGGGAGGGGTGAACTCCAGCACGTTTGAAGACACGCCTACATAATACAGAACCAGACCCAGTTGATGTGCGCGATATACCGTCAGTGCCGTCTCCAAGGAGGCGGGCGCCAGATCATTGCCCGTTACGAGTTCGGCCCCCAACGCCAGTCCCTTGCCACGCACCTCGCCGATCCACTCGTGCCGCTTAGCCATATCCTGCAAGCCAGCAGCTAGATACGCGCCCACCTGGGCAGCGTTCTCGGCCAGTCCCTCACGCTGGATCGTATCCAGAACGGCTAGCGCGGCAGAGGCGCAGACCGGATTGCCATGCAGCGTCTGGAATGAAAAGGCAGAGGCGTGGTTCATCACCGCCTCAGGTCCGACGGCAGCCGAGATAGGTAGCCCTCCTCCCAATGCCTTGCCGAACACAATGATATCCGGCTCAATATCCAAATGCTCGAAGCAATGCAGACGCCCGGTGCGCCCCAGACCCACCTTGACCTCGTCACAGACCAGAAGGATGCCGTACCGGCGGCACAGCGCCTCAACCTCGCAGAAATACCCGTCAGGTGCGACCAGCATACCGCCATCAGACTGGATCGGTTCGATAAACATTGCGGCCACGTCGCTCGCGAGAATCTCACCCTCCAGCAAGGCGCGCAGACGACCAAGGCTACGCTCAGCCGCCGCCTTTGGGCCGCCTTCGCGCAACGCGTTCGGAAACGGAATCAGCGACAGGCCCGGCATCCGCGCGCCAGCATCCTGCACCGGATGCCCCGACACGGCGACGGATCCTGTGGTGCCGCCGTGATAGCCTCCCTCAAAGGCGATGATGCGCGTGCGCCCTGTCGCGGCCTGAACTGCCCGCGCGACTGTCTCGTTCGCGTCTGAGCCGGAATGACCAAGCCACACCCGGCCCCGCGCACGTTCCGGGACCAGTGACAGCAGGCGTTCTGCCAGCAGGGTCGCAGGTTCGGTCGCCGTCGATAACAGGCTCGCCCCCGCCTGCGAAGTCAACGCGATGTTCACCGCTTCGCGGATTGCGGGGTGTGCATGACCAAGGCCGGCGGCCCCCCACGATCCCGAGAAATCAAGCAGATCGCGGCCGCCGTCTGATCTCAACCAGCACCCGCGCCCGCCCGTCACAGCCTGCGGAAAAAACCGCAGATGGGACATTGAGGACAGCGCGGCTGCGTCGCGAGCGTAAAGGTTAGCCATCACGCGGCGCCCTGGACGAAGCCCTTTACTTCGTCCAGGCTGGCGACATGGCAATAGATCATATTGATGATGCGCAGCTCAGCCTCATGCAGCTCCATAGTGGCTGCGGCGCAGCAATCATGAGCTACCACAACGCCAAAGCTTTCGTCCGCCAAGCTGCGCACTGTAGACGACACGCATTGATCGGTGAAAATACCAGCGACGATCACATCGGTGATGTCCATGTTGCGCAAGATCAGCCTCAGGTTGGTGCCTGTCAGCGCGCTGTCGGTGGTTTTCTCGACGGTAATCTCGTCGCCCTCTGGCGCCAGTTCATCGACAATCTGTGCCTCTTCCAGATTTTTGGGCAATAAAAGGTAGTTAAAACCGGGTTTTTTCTGACTGAGCGAGCGGTCGCGCCCATCCTCTTTGTGGCAGGCGATACGGGCGTGGACCACCTCGATGCCCTTGGCGCGGCAGCTTTCAATCAGCTTGGCACAATTCGGGATGACGGTATCGTTCATTCGGCTATAGAACGGCTGCCAACGTGCGGTTTCTTCGGGCGTGTCCTTGTCTTTCAGATAGGTTTTCTGCACGTCGATCATCAGCAGCGCGGTGCGTTTGGGGTCAAGCACAATATCGTCGGGCGCCTCGGCGGTCTCGTAATAAAACGAGCGGTATGCGGTTTTCCAGCTCATGGAGATTTTCCTCGTCCTCTGCGTTTAAGGGTTAATAGCGTGCCGATCTCGCGCGCCGGAAATAGACCACCAGGCCGAAGAGAAAGTACCGCGATCATTGCAAGGGCAAGCACGATTTCGGTCAGGCCGATGACCTGCTGCGACATGATGCCGGTCTCGTTAATGGCTCCCTCGACGCTGCGCAACGCCTCGTAGGCACAGGTCACGATCAATGTGCCGATGACCGCGCCGGTCACGGTATTGGGGCCGCCAATCACCAGCATGGATAGGATCAGGAACGTCTCTTTCAGATAGAACGCGCGCGGCGAAAAGGACGTCACGAAATGCCCCCAAAGAGCGCCGCCGATTCCGGCAAAAAGCGCGGCAAGAATGAAACCTATCCAGCGTTGTTTAACGATGTTAACGCCGATAGCGGCGGCGGCGACTTCGTCATCGCGGCTGGCACGCAGTAATTGGCCTGCACGCGATTCCTTGAACGCCATCGCGCCGATCAGCGCAGCGACCGCCACGCCGCAGGCCAACCAAAGACTAGTAGCCTCAGGGATACCGAAGATGGTGCGAGGGCCGTTGGTGACAGCGCTCCAATGCATGATCACGGTGTGCAACACAACCAGAAGCGCAAAGGACGTGATAACCGCCGCCGCATCCGACAGGCGCATCAATGGATAGGAAAGTGCCGCCGCGACAAGTGCCGCCACCAGACCGGCGATGATGATGGTCAGATAGGGACTCAGCTGCACGCTCTCCAGGAGAGGATAAAGATCGGGCAGCGCCATTCCTTTCATACGGTCCGGGATCGAGAGAACCGCCGAAGTATAGGCGCCCACCCCCATGAACCCGATATGCGCAAACGACAAAATGCCGGAATTGCCCATGAAGACCTGAAGGCCCAGCACCAAGATCATCGACACGAACATCGTCGTCGCGATCCTCTCGTACAGGCGTATGCCCATAAACTGTGCCAACAGTGCCGCCGCCACTATCAGCGCGCTAAGAATCACAAGAGTTAGGAAGTTTCTTTGCATGGTTCAGGTCCGCTGTCCGCTGGCCGGCCCCTTCATTAGGCCTTCAGGGCGCCAAAGAAGGATCAGGATGACGAGGCTAAAGGTAAAGGCGTCGCGGAATTTCAGCAGATCCTGCGACAGGGTGTAGTTCAGCGTCGTGTCGATGAAGGCGAGTAAGAAACCACCAATCACCGCGCCTGGCAGCGACCGCATGCCGCCGATCACGCAGGCGATGAATGCAATCAACAGCGGCTCCAGCCCTATAGCGGGCGCGACGGTGCCGATGCGGCCGATCCAGAGTATGCCGACCACACCCGCGAGCAGCCCACTAATTGCGAAGGCGGAAGAAATAATCAGGTTCGCTGGCACGCCCAGCATCCGCGCCATGGTGAAATTCGTCGACGCTGCGCGCATCGCGATGCCAAGAACTGTTTTCTGCATGAGAAATGCAAACAGCCCCAGTAGCAGAACCGCCGCGACGATGGTGATGATGTCGCGCATCGGCGTCGGCACCCCAGCGATCATCACACTTTGTGAGAAAATCTCGGGCAGCGGCACACTACGCGGACGCGGCGAGATAAAGAGGAGCGCGGCATTTTGCAACAGCGTCGAAAACGCGAAAGAGGTGATGAGAACCGCCGTCACTGATTTCGCGCGCACGGGCCGGAAGGCGACGTAATCGGTGGCAAGGCCCGCCACCATCGCCATGACGACGGCGACCGCCGCCATCACCAGCCATGGCAGGGGCGATCCGCCGATGAGGTGTAGGGTATAACCCGCCACCATGATCAGCTCACCATAGGCGAAGTTGACCAGTTTAAGAATGCCATAAACCAGCACTAGCCCCAGCGCCATCAGGGCATAGGCGCCACCAAGGCTAAGAACGTCGATAATAAACTGAATCGCGAAATCCATACCTTAGCCCCCCAAATATAGCGCATCGAGATCGGTCGACGACCCTATCTCCGTTGCGGTTCCGCTGCCCGCCACTTTGCCAAGACGCAGAACATAGGCGCGGTCGGCCACCTGTAGCGCCTTGCGCGCGTTTTGCTCGACCAGAAGGATGGTCAGCTTTTGCGCCTTGAGCCCAGCGATCATCTCGAAGATCTGGTCGACAATGGCTGGGGCAAGGCCCAAAGACGGCTCATCCAGTAGCAGAATGCGAGGCCGGGACATCAGCGCGCGGGCGATCACCAGCATCTGCTGCTCGCCACCCGACAGCGTACCGGCGGCCTGTTCACGCCGCTCATGCAAGCGAGGGAACATTTCGAACATACGCGAGCGATCCTCGCTCACGCCATTGCGGTCGCGGCGCCGCACGTAGGCGCCAAGAGTCAGGTTTTCATCAACAGTCAGGTCGGGAAAGACGTCGCGAGTCTCAGGCACGGTCGCCATGCCTTTGCGCAGCATCGCCTCGGGACTGGCCGAGGTCACGTCCTCCCCATCCAGATACACCCTCCCCCCTGCAGCTTTAATCGCGCCAGCTACGCAAAGGATAGACGATGACTTGCCCGCGCCATTGGCACCCAGCAGAGTTACTAACTCGCCCTCGGCAACTGAAAACGACATGCCGCGCACCGCATGGACAGCGCCGTAGCGAACATGGAGATCCTTAACTTCAATCATCAGCACCGCTTCCCAGATAGGCCTCGATCACATCGTGGTTGGTGCGCACCTCTTCGGCCGATCCTTCGGCGATGGTTCGCCCCGATGAGATCACTTGCAGCCGGTCGCACAATCGCATAATTAGATTCATGTCATGGTCGATGATCAGCAGGCCCAAACTTCTCTCTGTCGGCAGAGCACGGAGGATATCCAGCAGTGCATCGGTTTCAGCCACGTTCATTCCGGCTGCGGGCTCGTCCAAAAACAGAAACGACGGTTCCGCCGCCAGCGCGCGTGCTATTTCTACCCGCCTCTTATCCCCGTAGCTGAGCGTGCCACACATTTCGTCGCTGTGTCGCTCCAGTGAGAAATCGCGCAATAACTCCTTCGCCTTGGCGCGCGCGTCGGCACGGCTGTCGCCGCGCACCAGGGCCGCAGTCTCGATATTCTCAAGCGTGGTCATGTTGTTAAAAAGGCGCACGATCTGGAATGACCGCGCAACACCTAGAAGAGCGATTTTGCGAGGCGTCAGCCCCGAAATCACGCGCTCTCCGATGCGCACATCGCCCTCTGCCAGGGGCACCTGCCCAGTGATGGCGTTGATCGTCGTGGTTTTGCCAGACCCGTTGGGTCCGATTAGGCCCAGAATCTCGCCTGGCTCCAGCCGAAGCGAAACACCGTCCAGCGCCTTTAGGCCAGCAAATTCTACCGATGCCGCGCGCATCACCAAAGCCGCGCGGTCCTGTGCATCATCCAGCATCGTGACTTGATCTCTAAATCAGCAGTGCATGCAGAAGGTATGGGCGGCATTGTCTCGCCGCCCGCAATCTCTCATTAGGGCTTGGGTAGCGTCTCGGGACGACGCCAGCCCATGAAGCTGGGCTTACCATCTTTTAGCTCGGTCAGCACTGCGGCCTTATCGGGCTCGTGACCCTCTTCAGCGGAGGAGTAGGAAAGCTTGCCGGTCAATAAATCGAATTCGCCTTCCTCCAGCGCTTTGGCGACGGCAGCTCCGTCTGTGGTGCCGGCAGCCTCGACTGCGGCGGCCATCAACATAATGGTGTCCCAGCCGGTTGCAACAAAGGAAGATTCAGGCGCTTCGCCGTGCTTTTCTTTGTAAAGCTCAATGAATTTCGGCATTTCCTCGTGCGATTCAGGCCCCATCCAAGCGTGGGTGACGAAATAGATGTCATTGCCCAACTTGTCGCCAAGCGCCTCGTGCATGGCCGGATCGTCATAAGCGTCGCCACCCAGAACTGGCGCCTCGATGCCCGCCTCACGCAGCGAGCGGATGATGACGCCGATGTCTTGTCCGTAGGATGATAGGAAGATCACGTCGGGCTTTTCGTCCAATGCCTGAAGGCGCGACAACTGGGCCGAGAAATCATTGTCACCGTTAGTATAGGTATCCTCCAGGATCACCTCACAGCCGATATCCTGATAATGCTGTTGGAAATACTTCGACAGCGACTTGGTATAGGCGATGAACTGGTCAGTAACAACATAAGCCTTCTTCCAGCCTTTTTCTTCGCACGCGAAATCGGCTGCAACAGCGCCCATTGTGGTATTCCACATCGATAGGGTGAACTGCTTGTCTCCCAGCGACCACGATGAGTAAAGGGGGTCAGACGCACAGGTCGAGATACCGACCATGCCAGCCTCTTGCGCCTCGCGACTGGCAGGTCCGCCAAAGTCGAAATCGCAGGGCGCGACCATCAGCTCAGCGCCCCGGTCGATCAGCTCGACCGCGATGTTGCCAACGGTGACAGGGTCAGATTTGCCGTCGATATTCACGAAATTGACCTGTCGGCCTAAGATACCGCCATTATCATTCAGGTAGTCGACCGCCACTTCGGCGCCCAGAAAACCGGGAGTGTCCAGCGGGGCCTGAACGCCGGTTAGTGAGAGTGCGCCGCCGATCAGGAGTTCTTCGCCGTCTTGCGCAGATGCCACGCCTACCGTCATCATCGCGCAAGAAGTGATCAGACCTGCTGTTTTTTTAAGTCTCATTTTTTTATTACCTCTAGTGGTTTGCGCGCCTTTCCGACGCCTCTCTTTCATCCCGTCCTAGAAATCTCGGCCAAAAGGTTGTCGGTGTTCACCTGCCGACAATAGCCTGCAATGGTATTCAGCGAATGGTCATGTCGTTGCTGACTGTAAGTCGCGCAAGCGTCAGGAACGAGCGTCACGAGGTAATTCAGATCGCAAGCATCGCGCACAGCCGATTCCACGCATTGATCGGTCAGAAGCCCACACAGCACTAACTGGCTGATACCAAGATTGCGCAGCACGTAATCAATATGGGTCGACACAAAGACCGAAGAAGACGATTTTGGAAATACGATCTCGTCGCCAACGGGGGCGATTTCATCCACGACCTTGCCGTCCTCTGACCCCTTGGGCACGTTAAACCCGGTAATCTTGTAATCAAGGCTGCGGTCCCGACCATCCAGCGTTAGCGACTCGATTGTGGTATACATCACCTCGATGCCCGCCGCGCGAAAGCCCTTTTGCAGCTTTTGCATGTTGGGCAACGCGGTGGTTTTGATCCGGTCGAAATAATAGCCGTATTTTCCGGTGATATCGGCATCTGACACTTCACCAAATTCACCGCCATCGCGCTTGACTGAGAAGTTTTGGACGTCGATGAACAACAGCCCAGAACGGGTCGGATCCAGTGCGATATCGCGAGTTTGTGGATGGGTCACTGAGAAATCTCCAAGTTTCTTAGGGCGGAACTAAGCGCGTCTGCCAAACGGCCCGCCCAAACTTGCTGTCCGGCAGCCTCCGCGATCAAGTCATTTCGCAATTCGATCAGTACATGCGGGATTCCCCGCTGCTCACCGTGGACCGGAATCGCGTAATCGCTAGCGTCGTCCACCTTATAAGGCGCGTTGAGCGCGATCATGTCACTCGGCGCAACCTGCTTCAGCGTTTCGTAAAGCGCCTGCGCCAGTCGCGCATCACGGTTGTACAGGATACCGACCGACATCGGCCGCACCTGCCCCGCGAAGACCGGCGTAAAAGAATGGATGGTGACGAGCGCGCTGGGCCGCCCCGCCGCTGCGCGAGCGTCAAGCATATTCGACACTGTGTTGTGCAGAGGGCGATGGATCTCGTCATACCTTTGCGCACGTGCAATACCATCCAGCCCCATATTACCGGGCACAGGCGTGTCATCGCTGATTTCGGGAATACAGTCGGGCGCGCATAGCGGACGGTTAGTGTCGATTACAAGGCGACTATAGCGTTGCAGTACCAGCGGCGCGTCCATAAGTACCGATAGCTGACGAGCGGTGGCTGCCGCGCCGATATCCCAGGCGATATGTGTATCCATTTGGCCCGCATCCAACCCCAGCGTGGCAAGGCTGGCAGGCACGGCACGACCAGCATGTTCGCATAGCAAGAATACCGGCGAGGCTCCGGTGGCATTGACTACCTCTACAGGATCCTGATCGTCCTGCGAAAAAAGGCGAAATGCGCTGGGGCGTGAATTTTGGGGCATATGTGACATGCTCAGGTATCAATTAAGGTATGCATTAAAGTTAAGAACAACATCTATCAAAGATCAAGCTACATTTGCAATTTGATAAAATAATTTCATGTGCTTCTATACTAATGAGTAGAGGGATCGCGTAGCGCACCCTGCCAGCGAAAGGAAGATTGATGACAGTGCAAGAAAAATTGCGAGCCAACTTGGCCAGCCTGACTACAGTGCAGGTCAAGCTTGCAAATGCTCTACTGGCTGACTACCCGTTTGCCGGACTGCAGCCGATACAGCAACTGGCCGACGCCACCGGCGTCAGCCCTCCTTCGATCTCGCGATTTGCGAATCGGCTAGGCTTTGCAGGCTTTGGAGATTTTCAGTATGCCCTGCTCGAGGAGCTGCGCGAAGGCAGCCGGTCACCCCCCGATTTGCGCGCGTCGCTAGGTGAGGGCGCAGGCGAATGTTATCTGGAAAGCTACACTCAGCGCGCTGCCAACCTGTTGCATCAATTACCGCAGACCATCACTCAGCAACAGCTGAACCGTGTTGCCACGCTTCTAGGTGATCCCGCACGCAACATATATTTGCGGGGCGGAAGAATCAGCGACACGCTGGCACGGCTCCTATCGCTTCATCTGCGGCAGGCGCGACCAGGTATTTACCATTTAGCTGACGACCCCGAGCTTTGGCCAGACGCCGTGCTGCAGATGCGCCGGCGCGATGTGGCCGTCTTGTTCGACTTCCGGCGCTATCAGCTTTCGCTGGAGAGACTTGCCGCCACGATTAGCACGGAGCGCCGTGCGCAGGTGGTACTGATTACCGACAAGTGGCAATCCCCCGCCGCACGTTATTGCAGTCATGTTGTTGCCCTACCCACCGAGGTCGGCACCGCCTGGGACAGCGCCACCAACGTGCTGGCCTTGATCGAGGTGATCGTCGTCATGGTGTCTGAACAGGACTGGCCTAGCACCGAAAAACGCATCAAGGACTGGGACGCCCTGCGCCCCCGGCTCGATGGTAAGCCCCCCCTGAGAAATGAGGAAAGCCGATGAAACGTGAAGCATTGATAATGGCCTGCACCAGCGACATTGCTGGCAAGGTCCGCGGTAAGTCATTCCCAGCGTCACAACTGGAAAAGCGACTGAAACGCGGAATTGGCTGGACGCCCACAAATGTGCAGATCACCTGTTTTGACACCATCGCCGACACGCCCTTCGGCTCGTTCGGTGATTTGGTGCTTATTCCGGATGAGGCCGCGGTGATGCGCCTGCCCGAGTCCGAAGATGGCGCGCCGGATGAGGTGCTGATGCTGGGTGATATTCGCCAAACCGACGGCAAGCCGTGGGATTTTTGCACCCGTTCGATTTTGCGCGGTGCGCTGGACCGGCTGAAGCGTGTGTCGGGCCTGACCGTGAACGGCACGTTTGAGCATGAATTCCAGATCCGTAATGAAGAGGCACGGCCCGGCACGGCCTTCTCATCAGCCGGATTTCGCGAATGGCGTACATTTGGCGAGACATTGATCGCAGCGATGCGCGAGAACGGCATCGCCCCCGACACCTTCTTGCGCGAATTCGGTCCCGGCCAGTTCGAGGTGACGATGGATCCCAGCCAAGGCATTGCCGTCGCGGATCAAGCGGTGATCCTGCGTGAGCTGGTTCACGCTGTCGCAGCGCGTTTTGGCAAGGGGGCAACCTTCGTGCCGATCCGGGGCCCCGACATGGTAGGCAATGGGGTACATGTGCATATCAGCTTGCTGGATGCGGACGGAAATCCGGCCACGTATGACGTCGATGGCAAGCACGAGCTGTCACGCCATGCCGGACAATTCGTAGCGGGAATTCTAAAATACCTTGATGCGTTTACCGCCATCACTGCGCCTAGCGTCGTGTCCTATATGCGTCTCACCCCGCACCGTTGGAGTGCAGCGTTCAACAACCTCGGCTTTCGCGATCGCGAAGCGTCGGTGCGAATCTGTCCGGTCTCGGATATCTCCGATCTGGCCCGAGCGAGGCAGTTCCATTTCGAGTTTCGCGCCGCCGATGCCGCTGCCAGCCCTTACCTTATACTAGCCGCGCTGGTTCATGCCGGTGCGCAGGGCATCGAAGAGGAGCTAAGCGTACCCAACGCGATACAACAGGATCTGTCGCTCCTGTCGCCGCAGGAGTTGGTCGACAGCGGCCACAAGCGTCTCCCCCAAACGTTGAATCAGGCGCTGGAGTTGTTCGCGGCGAACGAAACGGTCGGCAGCTGGTTCCCCGAGGGGTTCGTCGACCTTTATGTCAAGCACAAGCAGGGCGAGGCAGCTTTCGTAGCCGATCTAAATCCGGCTGAACAATGTCGCCACTACGAAGAAGTCTACTAAACCGCATATTGCATTAGCGTCGCGAATCGGCCTGCGGAGTAAGCAGGCCAGCTCTTTATCCTGGATGAAGCGTGGATCGCTCACTTTTTTGATCGATTTTCTGCCTTCTGGACACACTGCCTCTACCCCCATTGTTGATGCCGTACCAGGGACAGAACCGTGCAGCTCATACCGGCAGCAGCTGGCGGAAAAGCTTCTAAAAGAGAACTTGATCTTGGTAGTGGCTGCTCAGGATCAAGCGTTCGTAACGCGACCCGCGTGGTTTAAACTTGGCGATATGGCTCAGCTGGAGGCGTAGGGTGACGACGCACGCTTTACAGCGCGGCAAACGGAACTAGGAGATGATGAAATCCGCTCGATGTTAGAAGGCGGTCGGCAAGCGACCAAGCTGGCAATGTCCGTTACGAACCAAGTGAGCTTTGTGCTCTACGACGACTTTTCACTAAAGGCTCTGCCCTTTGCCGATTCGGTGATCGAAGAAGCCGACAGCGCCGATGATGGTGACGATTCAGCACGCTCCTGGAAATACCCACGCTGGGTGGTCGCTCGTCTAGAGGAAAGCGAGCGGGGCTCCAACCCCCGGTTTATCATCAGCTCCCGTTACGACGACGGCTTCAAGCTTTACTACGAGCAGTACTGTGCTTGGGGCGACATGGAAAACCGGATCAAGGATCAACATCTGAGCCTGTTTGCTGACTGTACCTCCAGCACGTACTGGTGGGCCAATCAATGGCGGCTGATCTTGTCGGGCTTCGCCTATACGCTGTTCGAGCGGTTACGGACTTATCTGAAGAGCACGCCCTTCGCGCGCATAAGCCCAAGCACCCTACGGCGAAAGCTCATCAAGGTAGGCGCGGTCATCATCCGCAATACGCGCCGAATCCGAGTACTCATGAGGATTCATCTGCTTAGCAGATCTCGTTTCTGGATTCCAAGCTGCCAATCTAGATGCAACATCGACTTGTGGGTAATTGCAAGGTTTATGGCACGTTTACGTTATCTACGGGAAAACTCAAGTGATATAAGCACACAATTTCAAGGAAGCGAGATTAAAAAATACATAAGTAAAAAATGATATATCAAAAAAATATGTTTATGATATATAAACAATATTGGTCATAGTTATTTATTATGTCTATTTTGATGTTGGTAGCATTTTCTAAGCCACCAGAAAATCATTTCAAATAATCAAACACCAAATAAGTGGTGATAAAATGAACAGCGTTAATAAAAAAATAGCGATTGCGTCATCTGTAGCTTTAATGGCGTATTCTGGGAATGTTCTATCTGATCAAATAACATTGCGTATTGGCTCAGGACATCCGGTTGGGCTGTTAGCATATACAGGAACGGCTAGTACCTTTTTTGCACCTGAACTAAAAAGAAGAATAGAAGAAACGACAGAACATACTGTACGAATACAAGAGTTACATGCAGGAGCTATAGCAGGAGTTACCGAGGTCCTCGAGGCTACGAGAGACGGTCTTCTAGATATCGGCTTTACAAGTTTGATTTTTGAACCCTCAAATGCCTTTCTTAATAATTTTCCACTTTTCCTTCCTTTCGGCACACCTGATGCTCATATAGCTACTGAAGCGGGCCGTGCAACTCTCGAAGCTTTTCCAGTACTAACAGAACACTTCGAGAAAGATTTTAACCAAAAATATCTGATCGGTAGTTGCTTGGAAAACTATGGGCTAGGGACTAATTTCTCTTGGAATGATTTTTCAGAATTAGAAGACAGGCGTATTGCAGGAGCAGGAGTTAATTTAGATTGGATTGCTGGGGCAACACCCGTTACTTCAAACCTTAACGAAGCTTACCAATCAATACAGACAGGAGTCTATGAAGGATACATCAGCGCTGTTCCTTGGTGGGCATCATTTAGTCTCTACGAAGTAGCTGACTATTTTACACTAGCTGATTTTGGGTCGGCTTACCTAAATGCTGTCACAGTAAACCTCGATACATGGAACTCCTTGCCAAAAGATGTTCAAGAAATTTTACAAGAGGTAGCCGTTGAGTATGAAAAAGAAACTGCTGACCTTTGCGCCTCCAGTGAGCAAGAGGGTATTAATAAACTTGAAGCTGAAGGTGTAGAAGTAAAACAAATTAATGAGCAAGCAAAAGAAGACTGGGCCAAGGCCTTGAGTGAATTCCCAAATAGTATGGCACAAGAAGCCAATGATAGAGGCTTGCCTGGCACTGAAGTTATGGAGTTTTACATTAATAAGCTTGAGGAGCTGGGGCATGAATGGCCTGTTCGGTATGAAATAGAATAATGAATGAATGAAAAGAAGGGAGGGCTGCCCTTCCTTCTTAGACTCAGGCCCCACAGCGGGAAGAAAATATATTATGCACATAATAAACATAGCTAAGAAAATAGATGCACTACTTGGCTTTATAAGTAGAACGTTTATGATTATATCTGCAGCCGCTTTATTTTTAATAGCGGTAATGATAGGTGCTGATGTAATTAGCAGGTTCTTCTTTAATACATCCATTGTTGGCGTGGCAGAAGTTGTTGCAAATGCTTTGTTAGTAATTGCTTTTCTTCAACTTTCTTATACTATTAGAGTTGGCGGGCTACTCAGGACAGAGTTAACTGATTCATATGCCCCTTGGGTTGTTTCTAGATCACTCTGGCTAATTGGTTATCTATTAGGAGCCTTGCTTTTCTTTTTAATTGCCTACTACTCTTGGGATCCGATGATGAGTGCTTGGACAAGAAAAACATTTGAAGGACATGCCAGTCTACGCATCCCAACATTTCCATCTCGGTTTGCCGTTGTGATGTTTTCCGGACTTGCCTCTGTTAACTTTATAGCGTTGTCAGTAAGATCTTTGCTAGTAATTATTAAAGGCGACGACAGCTATATAATGAAAACAAAGGAAGAGGATTTAAAAATTGGATAGCTTACTTTTAACATCAATGTTAATAGCAGGCTTATTGGGATGCGTGCTATTAGGGATACCAGTAGTCATAGCTTTAGGCTTATCTAGTTTTCTAGGTTTAGCCTATGTAATGGGAAGCTTTGATATTGCTGGTGCATTGCTTTCAAGTTCTGCATACGGAGCCATTAAATCATATGTTTTTGCGACTATACCACTGTTTGTTTTGCTTGGAGAAGTGCTATCTAAATCAGGTGCTGCCGCTGATCTTTTTAAGGTAGTTGACCAAACATGTCGTCGCCTTCCGGGTCGTCTAGCGTTAGCTACGGTTGGTGGAAATACAGTATTTGGTGCTGTAACAGGAGTCTCTATTGCCTCTGCAGCAACTTTTTCGCGTATTGCTTATCCTGAAATGGTACGTGCTAATTATAACAAGAGTGTTGCCCTTGGGTCTATAGCTGGGAGTGCAGCTCTAGGCATGTTAATCCCACCAAGCATATTGCTAATCGTTTGGGGAGTTATTGCTGGTGAGTCAATCGGACGGCTTTTCGTAGCAGGAGTTGTCCCTGGAATATTGCTAGCTTCCTTGTTTTTTATCTTCTTGCTAACTTATGCTTATATCAAACCGAAAAAGTTTGGGGACGAAGGAGGTTTAGGAAAAAACAATAGGGTTAGCCATATAACGAAGAGTGAAATAATTGGTTCGTCCAGCGTATTATTGCTCATAATATCTGTTCTTGGAGGAATATGGTTTGGTGTATTTACACCGACGGAAGCTGCTGGTGTCGGTGTATTACTCTCAATACTTGTCGGATTCCTTAAGAAGATGAGTGTAAAGGATTTTGCGTCAGCAATATTAAATACAGGTCGAGTATCTGCTCCACTACTATTTTTGCTAATTACTGCCCAGATGTACTCTAGGTTGCTTGCTAATGGAGGAGTCATAGATGTCGTCGGACAAGTTTTTTTAGGAATTGGAGAGAGCCCATACTTAGTATTGGCCATAATGGTTTTAATATGGGTTGTCTTAGGAATGTTTTTAGATAGTGTTTCTATAATTTTGCTTACAGTGCCAATTTTTGCGCCCATAGCTGTAGCTTCTGGAATTGATCCCCTAGCATTTGCGATCATTGGAATACTGGCTATTGAGGCTGGTCTTTTAACTCCTCCTTTTGGCATGTGTGTGTACACTGTTAAGGGTGCAATAACAGATCCTGAAGTTTCTCTTTCAACAATTTTCATGGGTGCTATACCTTATTGGGTAATTCTACTAGTACTCGTGTTAATGGTCGCCCTGTTTCCTTCTTTAGCAAGCTGGCTGCCTTCGCTAATGTTGTGAAATATGGCGTTTATCTCCACCAATAAAATAATGGACCTTAAAAATGGCTAAAAAAATCATTGATCTTTCAATGTATATTGAAGACAACATGCCCTCCCATAAACTTTTTCAAAGCCCTGTGTACCTTAAACATTTGGATCACGAAAGTACTAAATCCTTTGGCCTTGGGGTTAAGGACGATCCTATGACTTTCCAAACGAACTATATTGGAATGCTAGACCATGTAGGTACTCACGTTGACGCATTCTTACATGTCAACCCAAACGGGGCTTCAATTGATGAAATGCCATTAGAAATGTTTATGGGTAAAGCTGTTTGCTTTGATATGCGACATATTCCTGACTTAGGAGATATCAACGCTGAAGAGATGGAAAAAGCTGAGAAAAAATCAGGTGTAAAAGTAGATGGACATATCGTCCTGCTGTGTACTGGTCTTACCGAGCGACATTATCCGAATATTGACGTTTGCTGGAAAAACCCTGGTCTAACGGTAGATGCTACACAGTGGCTAGCAGATAGGAACTCAAAGTTGCATGGTGTAGAAGGGCCAAGTACAGATAAACCAACAGATAACCTCTTTGCACAGCACAGAGCTTGTCGTGATTTAGGTGTAACACACTATGAGTGGCTCATTAACTTAGAACAACTTGTGGACAAAGGTGAGTTCGAATTCACTGGAGTCCCAATCAAGTTCAAAGGTGGGTCGGGGTCACCTGTGCGTGCTTTTGCAACTATTGAGGAATAATTTCTAGCCTTCCCACCGCCGCACGAGAGCTTTCGTGCGGCTTTAACACTAAACACATTAAAAAAGAGGTATATTTAATGAATAAGAAAAACAACTTCTCGTCAAAGTTTATGTTCACATCTTTAGAAGAGCAAATTAAAATGTTATCTAAAGGAGAAGTTTCTCCAGTTGAGCTTGTAGAGGCAACCGCAGAAAACATAAGCGACCTTAATCCAATTTATAATTTTTTCTCTTCTTATAAAGAGGAGAAGTTACTTCAAGATGCTAGAAAATCTCTTATTAATAAGGAAGGAAAAAATAGAAATGAAGAAGGTGTTTTATCAGGAATTCCTATATCTATAAAAGATCTCATATCAACGCAGGATTACCCTACACAGTTCGGTTCCAAAATAACAAAGGGAAACAATACAAATATTGACGCGCCTTCAGTGCGTAGAATAAAAAAATCAGGCGGTATTATTCTAGGTAAAACCACTACTAGTGAGTTTGGCTGCAAGGCTGTGGGTGACAGTCCATTGACTGGTATTACAAGAAATCCTTGGAATAAAAATAAAACTCCAGGTGGCTCGAGCTGTGGGGCCGCTTCTTTAGTTGCTTCCGGCGTTTCACCAGTAGCAATTGGTACCGACGGTGGCGGTTCAATACGTATCCCTTCAGCACTTTCAGGATTATTTGGGATAAAAGGTCAGTTTGGTAGAGTTCCGATTTTTCCTGTTTCGGCAACGCCTACTCTTGCTCATGTTGGTCCACTTAGCCGTACTGTGATGGACTCAGCAATTATGATGTCAGTAATCTCTGGCTATGACCCTAAAGATCCTTTCTCTATTCAAGGAAGAGTACCTAATTATATTGGTGCTTGCAAAAAATCACTTAGGCCTCTTCGAATTGCTTGGAGTAAAACGCTAGGTTATGCTTCACCTTCCAACGAAGTAGTTCAGTTGTGTCAAAAGGCTGTCTCGCGATTAGAAAACATGGGTTGTATTGTCGAAAATGTTGATAAAGTAATGAGCCATGATCCTATTGACATGTGGGTAGCAGAATTCTATGCGGGTGTAGGGACTAAACTAAAAGACGCTCTAGAATCACGACGTGATGATCTAGATCCAGCAGTAGCAGAAGTTCTTGAGCAAGCGGTGTCACAGTCAATGGGAGACTATTACAAAAATGTCTTTGAACGGTATGAATTCCGTGAAAATATGCGAAAATTTTTCGATAAGTATGATGTACTGATAACTCCAACCGTACCCACAGATGCATTTGACGTGGGGCTCAGTACACCTAAAGAGCTTTCCCATAGAAGTATTGTATCTTGGGTTTATTACACATATCCATTTAATTTGACAGGTCAGCCTGCCGCCTCTATTCCTGTAGGACTAACGAGCAACGGTCTTCCTGTTGGAATGCAAGTAATATCAAGACTTAATGATGAAGAGACCTTGTTTAATTTAGCAGCAAATTATGAAAAAGAATACCCTTGGGAGCATGTCTAAAAATTCGTTATTGAATGTTTCATAAAAATTAATATTATATGGTATGATAAAATTTGTTTAATTCATAATGGCCGTCATACCATATCTGCTTCCCACTCACCACTTTCTATTAAACTATTTATTATTTCTATGATAAGATTATGTATAGCACTTATAGGCTGTGATAATGAGCCTTCTTTTCTAGCAACTAAATGTACTGTCCAATATAATTCAGGGTTAACTATCCCTATAGCAATAAGCTCACCTCTTTTTATTTCATCTTTTATGCTAACCATTGGTGATAATGTATAATAACCGGCCTTTGAAAGCTCTATCATACCTGTGAAAGAGTTAACTTCTGCAGCTATATTTATCTTAACCCCTTGCTTTAAGCTCATTTCACTTAGCACCGTATTGAGCGTATGTGGATGGCTTGGCAAAGCTAAAGGGAGGCTTTGTATGTCAGAAAAATTTATTTTTTTGCCAAATTTAATAGGGTTACTTTTATTATTTTTAATCAAGTAGAGTTTTTCATACGCTATAATTGTGTCAACTAAATCTTTTGAATTATCATACCTCCCAAAATTATATAAAATGGCCATATCTAGGTTTCCTTTGTTCAGTTTTTCATTTAAAGTTCCACTCATTGCTTCTAAAAGATGTAGAGTTATCTTTGGAAACCTTTTCTTTGCTCTTTCCACTAATAATGAAACTAGTGCTCTTGCTGCTGTTGTTGTAATCCCTATGTGGACATCACCTGAAGGGTCTGTGATATACTCCGTAATTAAAGGCTTCGTCGCCTCTATATCTTTAACTATTTTTTTAAAATGTTTTAAAACCACGGATCCTATATCTGTGATTATAACTCCCCTCGAATGTCTTTCTAGAAGCTTTACACCCAACTCCTCCTCTAAGCTTTTTAACTGTGAGCTAAGGGCAGGCTGGGCAATTTTAATTCTCTCTGCCGCTTTTGAAAAACTCTTGCACTCAGCAACCTCTATGAAATATTTAATTTGTTTTAAGTTCATAGCACATATCCTGTTAAGTTTAATTTATATTTACGCTAGCTTTTAATTTACCCAAAGACGGTGATGCGTTTGGAGCAGTTTGAAGCTTGGACGACTTCGACTAGATGAGCTAACCGAGTGCAGCCTCGTGAAACATAATTACTGTCAGGTTATCACTTAACCGATCCAAGTAGCTACCCAAACGAGCAATAGCCGTCATCTAGAAAGCAATTTTGCGTGGCGTACTCTGCCGAGTTAATTGTATTGTACTGTCGAGTAGGGGTCTTTTAGTATCTGTAAAAACCGCTGCTTGTGAGGCAGTTGATAATAGACGTCGAAGCATAGTCAGCCAGGATATTCACCACGACACGATGCAGGAGTGATAAATACAGTTAGCAAGTCGACTGGCTGTGGTGAGCCGTATTTATTTAAACTGATATTCCGTTTTCTGGGACTAGAAAAAATGTCTCTATGTTCCTTCTTCGTGCATACCAGTTAAGTTCTTTCTCCGCATAGGCGTTTTCGGCGATGAGAAGTTTGGTGATCAATACCTAAAAGATTGGGGGCTTTCTTTCGGATGTTTGATCTCATCCGCACAAATGATATCAAGCCGTCGGTGCTGATATTTTCTCTGTTTCCTAATCGGTGGGAAGATCGTCATTGCTGTATATCGGATCGACAATTTGGCCTGCTGTAAATTACCTCGATTATCGCGAAAATGAATATCATATGTCTCGCGAGTCTGCGTCTTTTCCGTTACTTGGGTAATAGTCTTTCCTCCATCCTAGCAGGATGATCGAGACAACTGCGGACCAGAAAGTGAGTACCCAACTCCTGATCCAAGCAGACGAGTTCGAAGACGTCGCTTTCTCGGTCTGAACCGATATGCACGCAAGGTTCAGGTGACCATGCTAACTCAGTGAATAGACGCAAACTATCGAGCCAAAGCATGCTCTCTTTATGATCGATGGGAACCCGAGCAGGGTTGGTCTTACGCCTGAGTCCCTTGAACTTGTCCTGCGTTCAGACCTTGGTGTCTGTCAGGGCTAATAACATGCCATCGGAAGTGATGGCCAGACTGGTATGCATTAACAGCCCATAGACTGTGTGTTGCTGGTGCCGCCCTTCCTCCATCTTGCGCCCGATTGATGCATTGGTGAGCGCGGTTTTCTCTGGCGAGGAGCGCTTGAAAGGCAACTCCGCGGTACCTTGCAAGCTCAAAATGAGACCGTCGGTGGCCTGGATTCGTACAGTCCAGGCTGAAAAATGCCCCCTCTAAAATCTTGTCTCCGCTGACATCCTCATTGGCTAAGAAGCGGTTGGGGTGTAGTGACATAGTGAATTTGGCCACCTAATTAGAGGTGCTAATATGCACCAAGACATCACTAGGTGGCAGCATGACAACAAGACCAAAACGTAACTTTAGCCCTGACTTCCGACTCGAAGCAGCACAGCTTCAACACTACACTGTTCGTGAAGCGGCTGAAGCCATGAATGTGGAGCATTCAACCATGGATAAATGGGTTCGTCAGTTACGCCAAGAACGGGATGGCCGAAGCTCTAAAGCAACGCCCATAACGCCCGACCAGCTCAAGATTCGTGAACTTAAAAAGCGCATTCGTGATATTGAGATGAAAAAAGACATCCTAAAAAACCGTTATGGGTTGGCACCCACTTGTAGGTACAGAAACCCGACGGCGCCCTATACCCAGCTTGGGTGCCAGGGGCGCAGCCGTTGGCTTTTTGGTGGTCGACCCCGTTAAAAAACGTGGCTCGGGGGGCGTTCTGGATTTGAAAGTGGTGACACCGTTTAAGGTGATCCCGGTTAGGAAGGTAGATATCATTAACGCCACCTCCTCTGGCCCTTCCGTCATTAACGGTTGCTGAGGGGATGCTTTCATGGCTCGTCAATCCTCCCGTTCGACTCGTCAACGGGACAAGTTACAAGTCGTTCACCCTAATGCCGCAGCGTTAGATATTGGTGCACGCTTTCATGTTGTGGCTATTCCCCCTAACCGAGATCCGCAACCGGTTCGACGTTTTGATACCTTTACGGGAGATCGATGTACGCAGTGCCCTATTTCAGGTGCTAGGTATTGATCTAACTCAGATCCAAGGACTCCCAAGGACTCGGTCCTTACTTGGTGCTCAAGCTGATTAGCGAGTGTGGTACCGATATTAGCCGTTGTACTACGGTCAAACACTTTACCACCTGGTAGCGTTATCACCGGTAAGCAAGATCTCCTGTGGCAAAGTACTATCGTCGAGAACTCGACGAACCAAGAATCGAGCGGCTGCTTTGCTGCGTCTGGCGGCGACCACGATTGGACGCTCTCAAACAGCACTTGGTGCTTTTACCGTCGTTTGGCGAGTCGTTTAGATAAGGCGAAGGCAGTCACTGCGACTGCAAGGAAAATTGCCGTTTTATTCCACAACGTCCTGCGCTACGGCTGGGTTTATCAAGACCCAGGTGCTGACTACTATGAGGAACACGCTACCATCAAAGTATTCCTCGAAACTTACAACATCGTGCGCAATCAGTAGGCTTCGAATTGGCCCCAATAGCAGACCTCAAATAACTGGCTTCTTAGGAAGGCTGCCGCTCCCTGATGTAGGACTACCTGAACACTTCTCGCTAATCGAGAAACTCAAGGCGAGCTAACCGGTACAAACACTGTGTGGCGTATTTGGCGTGTTTGGCGTGTTTGGCGTGTTTGGTGCGTATTCCGCCCTATCGTGACCGCCCATTCCGTTTGAACGTGACCGTCTGTTCTGGATGATGGTGACCGCGCATTCCGTTTTATCGTGACCGATTTTGGGCAGTTTTCCGGAATCGCCGGTCACGTTGCCGGAATCATCGGTCACGTTCCCCCGGAATCACATCCAACACGCTGGAATTCTTCAACTTTATTCGGCATACCCTTCTTTTTCATCACGAGGA
>Ga0114899_1000694_pt1 | contig 22666 bp, 19 predicted proteins | sample MalvireepMed_215_FD_83497 | JGI IMG/M metagenome (GOLD analysis project Ga0114899, IMG submission 83497) | Marine viral communities from the Global Malaspina Expedition - Malaspina viral metaG DeepMed_215 | ecosystem: Environmental > Aquatic > Marine > Oceanic | place: Mediterranean Sea...
GGTTTACGCAATCGTCGTACAGTTAGCATTATCGCTAACTAGTAAACAGTCAAATTATTGATTGGAGTTTTTAAATCGTAAGCGATTTTAAAAAGCTCAAAAGAAAGCTCCGATAGTCTCGGGGCTTTTTTATTATTGTCTTGTTAATTTTTTATCAAGTAAGACAAATATAATCTTCTCTTAGTTTGTACTAAACTAGGCTTAATCTTTTTCCAACGGTCTCCCATAAAGCAGCAGGTCTATTATGAAGTTTGTTGATGAAACTTATATCAAAGTCAAAGCTGGTGACGGTGGCAATGGCATGGCTAGTTTTAGAAGAGAAAAATATGTTCCTAAAGGTGGTCCTGACGGCGGTGATGGCGGCGATGGTGGCAGTATTTATCTCGTTGCTGATAGTGAACTAAATACTTTGGTCGATTACCGGTATGTTCGTTTTTATGGCGCAGATAATGGCCAAAAAGGCCAACCTAAGTGTTGTACAGGCGCTGGCGGAGAAGATCTTCTGTTGCGCGTTCCTATAGGAACTAGAGTACTTAACCGTGAAACTGAAGAGTTGATTGGTGATCTTGGAAAAAATGGCGAAAAACTATTGGTTGCGAGAGGCGGTTTTCATGGGTTAGGTAACACAAGGTTTAAAAGTAGTGTTAATCGAGCTCCAAGACAGACTTCTAAAGGTTCAAAAGGGGATTTCAGAGAGCTCAAATTAGAGTTACGTGTTTTGGCTGATGTTGGCTTGTTAGGTCTCCCTAATGCCGGTAAATCTACTTTTATCCGAAGTGTATCTGCAGCAACACCGAAAGTTGCTGATTACCCCTTTACAACATTGATACCTAATTTAGGCGTGGTAGCGCCAGAAGCTCATAGAAGTTTTGTGATCGCGGATATACCAGGAGTAATTGAAGGCGCTGCTGAAGGTGCTGGACTCGGCATTCGCTTTCTTAAGCATTTAACTCGTACTCGCTTACTATTACATATGATTGACCTCAAGCCTTTTGATGAGTCAGATCCACTTGATAATGTTCATGCTATCAATGGTGAGTTAAAGAAATACTCAGAAGAATACAAAAATGATCTGACCAATAAAGAAATATGGTTAGTTTTTAATAAGTGTGATCTCCTTGATGAAGAAGAAATGAAACAGGCGATGCAACGTATTCTTGATGATCTTGACTGGAAAGGGCCTTATTACACCATTTCAGGCTTAGAAAGCACGGGTACCAAAAAACTTAGTTTTGATATTCTTGATTATGTTGAAAAGCTAAAAGGTGATTACATTGACGAAGAGAGTGTTGCTATTGAAGTAGGAACAGAAACAAACACTAGTGAAGATAGTGAACAATAATTAGCTTTACAGATTATATATCAGCCAATAAAAACCCGCTTTAAGCGGGTTTTTTGCAATTAGGTCAGTGACTTAACTGAAATAAGCTTTTCAGTTACGCCATAGCCTTAATCTTTGCATTATAACGGCTCTTATGGCGAGCAGCTTTATTTGCATGGATAAGACCTTTACCTGCGGCGTTATCAAGAACTGACGTAGCGACAACGAAAGCTGCTTGAGCTGCAGATTTATCACCAGCTTCGATAGCTGCGATAACTTTTTTCATGTAAGTACGCATCATTGAACGACGACTAGCATTATGCTTACGACGACCTTCAGCCTGACGTGCACGCTTTTTTGCGGATTTGATATTAGCCAAGGCTATGCTCCTGAAATATATATGTTAAAGATTCACTAAAAATAAGGTGCGAGAATATACCTGTTTTTAAAGGGGATATCAAGATTAATTATTAGGAATTTAACCAATAGAGACAATTATAGTCAAAGCCTTGAATGGTCTGGGGACTAGCTGTGTATATTAACTGAATTTAGGCAAGTTTAATAATGCGTTTTTATTTAAATTAGATTGACTGAAATAGGTGAAATAGCTAGTCTTACACGGCTTCACAATTGGTCATATGGGGCGTTTAGAATATTCTAATTGTAGATTATTACATTTGGTTGCTTAATCAATAATAAAAATGGAAAAACAATGTCAAAGCAACTATTAAAATCGGGCCTTATTGTTAGTGTTATGACCTTATTATCTCGAGTACTTGGTTTAGTGCGAGATATTGTCATGGCTAATTTTCTTGGTGCTACTTGGGTTTCAGATGTTTTTTTAGTCGCCCAAAAAATCCCTAATTTCCTTAGACGATTATTTGCTGAAGGTGCATTTTCACAAGCATTCATTCCGGTATTGTCTGAGTATCAAACCAATAAAGACATTCAAGAAGTTAAGAAACTGATCTCTGAAACTGTTGGCACATTAGCTGTTATTTTAACTGGAGTCGCTATTATTGGCGTGGTTGGTTCTCCGCTCCTAGTTTCACTCTTCGGACCTGGATTTATTGGTGAACCACAAAAATTCGAACTAGCTTCTCTACTGCTAAAAATTACTTTTCCTTATATCTTGTTTATCTCTTTAACGGCATTTTGCGGTTCTGTGCTTAATAGTGTTGGCCGCTTTGCAGCACCTGCATTTACACCGGTTTTATTGAACCTTTCAATGATTTCAGCTGTAATAATGGTGAGTCCTGCGCTACCTGATAAAACCGCTATGGCACTTGCCTGGGGAATCTTTGTAGCTGGCATTGTTCAGTTTTTATTTCAGTTGCCATTTCTCTGGAAGGAAGGTTTGTTAGTTAAACCTAAATGGGGCTGGCGCTCAGAAGGTGTGCAGAAGATTTTAACATTGATGGGGCCTGCAATATTTGGTGTGTCGATAGCACAAATCAATTTATTATTAGATGTTGTTATTGCTTCATTTTTGGAAAAAGAAGGTAGTATTACCTGGCTTTATTATTCAGATCGTATTTTAGAGTTTCCACTAGGGATCTTTGCCATTGCTATTGCTACAGTGATTTTACCTTCATTATCGCGTCACCATACCAGTAACAATACCGAAGAGTTTAACCAGACAATGAACTGGGGATTACGTCTTGTTTTCTTAATTGGTGTGCCAGCAGCAATCGGCATCTTCTTAATGGCAGAGCCAATTATTTTAACCGTTTTTCAACATGGAGAGTTTTCACAGCTTTCGGCAGAGTATACGTCTTATAGTCTAAAGGCCTATATCATTGGTTTACTTGGTTTTATGTTAATTAAAGTTCTTGCAACTGGCTTCTTCTCGCGGCAAGACACGAAAACGCCTGTGAAAATAGGTATTATTGCCATGACAACCAATATGGTGTTCAACATTATCTTATTTTACCCTCTCGAACATGTTGGTTTGGCATTGGCAACCGCGATTTCTGCGATAGTCAACGCAACCTTACTTTTTATCCATTTACGAAAAAGCAAAATATTCATCCCTGATAATCGGTGGAAGCTTTGGTTTACGAAAATAGTGACTGCTAATGCGGCATTAGTCGCATTTATCGTCTTTTTCATGGGAGAAATAGACTTATGGCAAGCATTGGAAGTGCATGAGCGAGTTTTGCATATGCTCTCACTTATTGTTGGTTCGGTGCTTGTTTATGCATTAAGTTTATTATTACTGAGAGTAAAAATGAGTGACCTCCGTCATGCTTAAAGGCGACTATCAGATACTTTTCTACTAGGTTATAATTCAGCCCTTTTGCGGCTCAATTCCAAATGCTGGTTAATTCATGGAACTAATACGGGGGTTAACAAACCTTCAATCACAACCTACTGCATGCGTTGCGACAATTGGCAATTTTGACGGCGTCCATGTTGGGCATCAGGCAATTATCGCTCGCGTTATCGAGCAAGCTAAACTGTTAGGTTTGCCGGCATGCGTGTTGTTATTCGAACCCCACCCGAAAGAATACTTTATGGCTGATAACGCGCCTGCGAGACTTACTTGTTTTAGTGAGAAGTATCGCCAGTTCAAATCTTTGGGAGTTGATAAATTAATCGTTCTTCAATTTAATCAGTCGATGCGACAAATGGATGCTAAAGATTTTATTGGGTCTATTTTAATTGAAAAGTTAAAGGTAAAACATTTAGTCGTAGGTGATGACTTTCACTTTGGCCATAAACGTCAAGGTAACTTCAAGTTATTAGAGAAGATGGCGACCGGGCAATATACTTTGGAGCCGACTTCCTCAGTTATCATTAATAATGAACGAGTTAGCAGCACTTTGATTCGAGACGCTTTAGCAATAAATGAATTGGATAAAGCATCGAGTCTGCTCAATCGGAGGTATTCGATGAGCGGTAAAGTGGGGTTTGGGCAACAATTAGGAAGAACAATTAGTTTTCCAACTGCCAACGTAGCAGTAAAACGCAAAAAAGCCCCGTTGAACGGGGTGTTTTTAGTGAAATGCTTTTGGCAAAATAATGGGAAGTATGAGTCCGCATGGGGGGCTGCAAACTGTGGTGTGAGGCCTACCGTGGACGGTGAAAAATATCGACTAGAAGTGCATCTTTTGGGTGTTAGCCCATCGCTTTATGGGATAGAATTGTCGGTCGATTTTTATGCGTTTATTCGAGCTGAAAAAAAATTCGCTGGAATTGACGATTTAAAAGTCCAAATTAAGCAAGATGTAGTAATAGCACAGCAATTAATTGAGCAATTTCAATAAGAGCTGTTTTGAAAAAACAGTTCAACATAGAACAAATATTAAAACTTTGGAAATTAAATAAAATGACAGATTACAAACCAACTTTAAATTTGCCGGATACTCTGTTTCCCATGCGCGGCAATTTGGCTCAGAACGAGCCTAAGTTACTGGCCAAGTGGGCCAAAAATGGTTTGTATGAGCAAATTAGACAGGCCTGTGCTGGTCGTCCAAAATTCACCTTACATGATGGCCCCCCATACGCAAATGGCGATATACATATTGGCCATGCAGTAAACAAAATATTAAAAGATTTTGTAATAAAGAGTAAGACTTTGAGCGGTTTTGACGCGCCATATGTCCCGGGATGGGACTGCCATGGTTTACCAATTGAACACAGAGTTGAAAAAAAGATAGGTAAAGCGGGCGTTAAGGTTCCTTTTGGTGAGTTCCGACAAAAATGCAGAGAATACGCTGCTAAACAAATTGAAGGGCAAAAGAAAGACTTTATCCGCCTAGGTGTTTTTGGTCAGTGGGATAAACCTTACCAAAGCATGGACTTTGACTTTGAAGCCGACATCATTCGGTCCTTGGCCAAAATAGTTGATAATGGCCATCTCCATAAAGGGTTTAAACCTGTTTATTGGAGTGTTGTCGGTGGAAGTGCATTAGCTGAAGCGGAAGTTGAATACCAAGATAAAGTTTCTTTCTCAATTGACGTACGGTACTCACCACAAGATGAAGGCGAACTATTAAGTAAGTTCGATGCAATTGATGGAAGCATGGGAGAGGGTGCAGTTTCAATGATTATCTGGACAACTACGCCATGGACACTTCCTTCGAGTCAGGCTGTATCAGCTCATGCTGATTTAGAATATGCATTGGTTGAAATGGATGCGGCCGATGAAGAAAATGAAGGCTTAGGAATTGGTAAAGAGCGTGTTGTTTTAGCGAGTTCGATGGTTGAAGATATAATGACTCGTTGGGGCATTGAAGGATATAAAGTTGTCGCATTATCTAAAGGTGAAAAGTTAGCTGGCTTAAAGTTAAAACACCCATTTGTTGAGCGTGAAATTCCATTAATTTTAGGTGAGCATGTCACTACTGAAGCGGGTACTGGTTTAGTTCATACCGCACCTGATCACGGCGCGGACGATTTTGTTGTTGGTAAACAAAATGGCATGGGCACCCTTAATTTAGTCAGCGCCAATGGTGTTTATTCTGAAGCGACCGAATTCTTTGCCGGCCAACACGTTTACAAAGTTGATCAACCTGTTTGTGATTTACTATTAGAGAAAGGCCGTCTAGTTCGTCTTGCTAAAATTAAACATAGTTTCCCACATTGCTGGCGAACCAAAACGCCACTGATATTTAGAGCGACACCGCAATGGTTTATCTCTATGGAGCAGGGCGGTCTACGTGAAATGGCAATGAGTGCAATTAACGATGTTAGTTGGGTTCCGGGTTGGGGACAGGCTCGAATAGAAAGCATGGTTGATGGTCGTCCAGATTGGTGTATATCGCGTCAGAGAACTTGGGGAGTACCTCTAAGCTTAGTGGTTCATAAAGAGACAGACGAGTTGCATCCACGAACCACAGAATTAATGGAAGAAGTAGCCAAGCGTGTTGAAAAAGACGGCATGCAGGCTTGGTTTGATTTGCCGTTAGAAGAGTTAATAGGCGATGAAGCAAGCGACTATATGAAAGTTGAAGATACATTAGATGTTTGGTTTGATTCAGGTGTCACTCATAAATGTGTTTTAGGCCGTAGAGAAGAACTTGAAGAACCTGCAGATATGTATCTTGAAGGTTCAGATCAACATCGTGGCTGGTTTCAGTCTTCATTATTAACTGGCTTAGCCATGAATGGTCATGCGCCTTATAAGAATGTTTTGACTCACGGTTTTGTGGTTGACGCTAAGGGCAACAAGATGTCTAAGTCTTTGGGAAATGTGATGAAGCCTTTAGACGTTATTAATAAGCTAGGCGCAGATGTCCTTCGCTTATGGGTCGGTTCAACTGATTACAGCTCCGAAATTACAGTTTCAGATGAAATTTTAAAACGTACTTCTGATAAATATCGCCGCATGCGTAATACCGCTCGTTTCTTCTTGGCCAATTTAAACGGTTTTAACCCTGAAACTGATATGGTTAATCCGGAAGACATGTTGCCGCTTGATCGATGGGCTGTGGCGAAAGCATTGGATGTTCAAAATGAAGTTAAAGCGGCATTTGATGAATACAATTTCTTCAATGCGACCCAAGCAATGCATCATTTTTGTTCATTCGAAATGGGAAGTTTCTATTTGGATATCATTAAAGATCGCCAATATACTGCGAAAAATGGTTCAAAAGCCCATAAGTCCTGTCAAACAGCGCTTTATCATATCATTCAAGCAATGACTCGTTGGTTTATGCCTGTGTTGTCATTTACCGCTCAGGAGTTATGGCCTCAAATCCCTGGGAATTCTCAAGATACTATCTTTTGGGAAACATGGTATGAAGGTTTGTTTGCTGCAGATGAAAATGCAGCTGTGACAGCTGAAGATTGGAAGGTGATCGACTCGGTTAAAACTGCGACTAATAAAGTAATTGAAAGTATGCGTAAAACCCATGGCATAGGATCTTCTCTTGAGGCCGAAGTGGTACTGCACGTTTCTGATGAACTGGCCAGTGTGCTGGATAAACTTGAAGATGAATTACGCTTTGTTTTAATTACATCAAAAGCAAAAGTGGTCCGTGGTTCTGGTGGAGTTGAAACAGACGTAAACGGATTAGGACTTGAAGTTGTTGCATCAGAGCATGAAAAATGTGACAGGTGTTGGCACAGAGTTGAAGATATTGGCCAAAATGAAACGCATCCAGAACTATGTGGCCGATGTGTAATAAATGTCGATGGAGAGGGGGAAGAGCGTTTTTATGCTTAAGCCTCCTCACAATCTCAAACCAATGCAAACAGGAATGCAGTGGCTTTGGTTAACTGCCATTTTTATTGTTATTGATCAAGTGACTAAACATCTAGCGGTTGCTTATATACAGCCCCATGAATCAATTAATGTCATGCCATTTTTTGACTTAGTTATTCGATATAATCCTGGAGCAGCGTTTTCCTTTTTAGCAGATCAAGGTGGTTGGCAAGTTGTATTCTTTAGTACAGTTTCAATAATAATCAGTTTAGGTATCCTTTATTGGATGTACACTATTCCAGCTAAGAATCGGTGGTTATCGATTGCTTTAGCTCTAATTTTGTCAGGCGCGCTTGGTAATTTATATGATCGCTTAATGTTAGGCAAAGTTGTCGATTTTATTGATTGGTACTACGAAGAGCACCATTGGCCTGCGTTTAATATCGCTGACTCCGTGATTATGCTTGGTGCAGTAATGATGTTGCTCGATGGATTTATAAATCCTGAAGAAAAGAAAATTGATGAAGAAAAATCTGGTGAGAAAAAGAAATGACGGAAGCTGTTAATAAACTGCAAGTTCAAGCTGAAAGTCGAGTATTGGCTGATGTAACCGTTAAATTAAAGGATGGAAGCATTGCCGATAGTACTAAAGTCAGCGGTGAGCCAACCTGGCTAGTGATGGGCGATGGTAGTTTTAGTCAAGCATTTGAAAGCTTTATGATAGGTGCTGAAGTGGCTGATACTTTAACTTTTGAGCTCGAAGCGAAGGACGCCTTTGGTGAGGCTGAACCTAATAGCATTCACTTTATGGATTTGATGCAATTTCCTCAAGATATTAAATTAGAAAAAGGGTCTATTGTTTCTTTTGAGCAACCCAATGGTGAACCGCTGCCAGGTATTATTAGAGAAATTCAAGGTACATCGGTCAAAGTTGATTTTAATCATCCATTGGCTGGTGAAGTTATAGTATTTGAAATTGAAATTAAAAAGATTGCGGCTTAATGGATATCATACTTGCTAATCCCCGCGGTTTTTGTGCTGGCGTTGACCGTGCTATAGAAATTGTTAACCGTGCATTAGATTTGTTCGGCTCACCTATTTATGTAAAGCATGAAGTCGTACATAACAAATTTGTGGTGGACGGCCTCAAGAACAAAGGTGCTATTTTTATAGAAGATTTGGCCGATGTACCCAAAGGAAGCACATTAATCTATAGTGCTCATGGTGTTTCTCAGGCCGTTAAGAATGAAGCTAAACAAAGAGACTTTAAAATTTTTGACGCTACTTGTCCCCTTGTGACCAAAGTACATATGGAAGTATCAAGAAAAAGCAAAAAAGCAGAAGAGACCATTCTTATTGGTCACAAAGGCCACCCTGAAGTAGAAGGGACTATGGGGCAATACGGCAATGATGAGGGGGGAATGTATCTAATTGAAGATCCTCAAGACATACAAGACCTACAAGTAAGAGATCCCGCCAAACTAAACTATGTTTCGCAAACCACTTTGTCTGTCGATGAAACCAAAGGCCTTATAACTCAGTTACGTGAGAAGTTTCCTGAAATCCAAGGTCCTAAGAAAGACGACATTTGTTATGCCACGCAAAACAGACAAGATGCGGTTAAAAAACTTGCTGAAAAATGTTCGCTTATTTTGGTGGTTGGCAGCCAAAATAGTTCAAATTCGAATCGTCTTAAGGAGCTAGCAGAAAAACGTGGCTGCAAAGCCTATCTGATAGATAACGCTACTGAAATTCAAGACGATTGGCTACATGATTATGATTGTGTTGGCGTTACCGCTGGCGCTTCAGCGCCAGAGATTTTAGTTGATGAAGTTATCAATAAGTTAAAAGCTTTTGGCGGTGAAATGTTAGAGTTCACTAACGAAAACCCTGAAAATATGTTTTTCGCTGTGCCGCAAGAGTTACGATAAAGCGCCCCTGTCTTTGCCATACCTCCATTCATGAAAGATAACTAATGTGAACGCTTTCACATTAGTTTCAAGTTTTACCCCACTTATCCTCTAAAGCCTCACAATCATCGGAGTTCAGTTGTATTAGTTACTGATTAGGATAATAGTGTATACACATAAAAAATCATTAATTAACCACCATTGAAATTTGATATGAAAAAGTCTCGAGGTTTTACATTACTTGAATTGATAGTAACCGTAGCAATAGCAGGTATTTTGTTTGGCTATGCAATTCCTTCAATGAATACCAGTATTGAAAATTCCAAAGTCTCTTCAAATGCTGAGTTAGTCATCGGCGCATTCAGGTATGCTCGTAATGAAGCGATAAATCGCCGAGTACAGGTAACAGTTAAGAAAATTACAGATGTACATGAATGGGAAGTCGTTATCGCTTCAGGTGATGATGCCGGTGAACAATTAAAAAAATTCTCACCTCCTTCATCGGGAATCGTGATTAAAACTGATATTGGTTCTAGTGGAATTACATTCGAGGGAACCGGGTATAGAGTGTTGCCGGCAACAGCTAATACTCTAAAAGTTTGTGGAGTTAATGATACTGGTAGGGTTATCACTATATCAGTTAGTGGTAGCGCTAGCATGGAGAAAGCATCATGTTGAGTTCTTTGAAGCAAAAAGGTGTATCACTGATTGAAATATTGATCACCACGCTCATTCTAGGCGTTGGTTTGTTAGGTGTTGCAGCGTTACAGGTTTCTAGTCTTACTGGCAATCAAGAAGGTTTTTTTACTTCTCAAGCGACTTCAATTGCTGAAGATTTAGCGTCTCGTATTAGAAGTGCAAAATTTGTCACCATGACTGCTAATGCCCCTCTGTTACATGCAGATTATATTGCTAATTATGTCAATGCTGATGATGACCCTTTAGCTTGCGACGCAGCAGCTGCTAAGGCTTGCTTTGGTTCGGCTGACACCGCGCAATGTACGATTGCCGAAATAGCTGCTTATGATAATTGGGATGTTTGTACAAATGCAAAAAATACTTTACCTAATGGAAAAGTCTATGTAGTCAATAAGCCAGTTGGGAGTCGCCGCTTAACCATTGTGGTTGATTGGGACTCAATTTCAGAGCGTAAAGATGTTGGAAATGTAAAAAATATCAATGCGCAGTGTAATAAAGATGGGGCAGGTATTACCGGTAGTGATGTAAGGAACTGTGTAATCGTGGAGATTTTGCCATGAGCCATTTTAGTCAAATTAGAAAAAGACCAATTAGTAGAGCCAAACAATCAGGATTTTCGATCGTAGAATTGATGGTTGCAGGGATGTTAGGGCTTTTTCTACTCGGTGGTGTAATTCAACTATTTTTAGGTTCAAATCAAAACTATATCATGCAAGATGATTTAGCGACTATCCAAGAAGATGGGCGTTTTGCGATGATGTACCTCGAAGACCAGATTCAAATTGCAGGGGTAAACGAAAGTGATACAGGAAAAGAAGCCGTAGCTGCTGTTGATGTATTTACAGTTGGGGCGTCATCTGATGGAGCAAATGATTCGTTTACAGTTTCTTATATTGGCGTTGACCCAAGTGACTGTAATGGAGTGAGTTTAGGGATTGGCAATATAGAAGTGAGTAATCAATTTTATATTGACGGCGATGATAACTTGATGTGTCAAGGAAGTGGTGGTGGTACCGCGCAACCGTTATTGACAAACGTTGAAAAATTCCAAGTTTTATACGGCGTAGAAACAGATAAGGATTGCCCGGACGGAGTCGTAAATAGTTACATGAACTATGACACTTATACTGCTTATCAAACTGCAAATGGGATAGATGAAAATAATGTCATGATTTTGTCCATAAAAATAGGTCTTTTATTGCGCAGTGAAAGCTCTGTTTTACCTGTAGCTGAACAGGAAACTGTCCAAGTGTTAGATCAAACTTTTACTCCCGCTGAAGCTGATAAATTAACCCGACGATTATTTACCCAAACAGTTTTTATGCCTAATGCGGCTTATTCTGTCTTACCCTATACAGGCTTAGACTGCGCTGCGTCTGAATACGATTAGGGAAGTTAGAAAATGAATATAAATAAATATAGGATCAATTTTGCCAATAAGCAGCAAGGTGTTGCACTTTTTGTAGCTCTAATCTTGTTGTTAGTTTTAACAATTATAGGATTGTCTGCCGCACAAAGAAGCAATTTACAAGAAAGAATGGCGGCCAACACCCACTTAAAGAATATGGCATTTAACGCAGCAGAAAGCGCTATTGGTGGGTTTATGGCTGAGGCCAATGATACCGATAGTTCGTTAGATGGACATGTATTAATTCAGATCAGGATCGATGGGTTTATGGCAGAGCAGTGTTATAACCAAGCCGGTGGAAGGGTTGGTTGTAGTGATACCGTTTACCTTGATGGTGATAAAGCAGGAATAGTGAAGTCAAAGGTAGTTGTCACAGTTGTGGATGCTTGTCGAGGCGGTTGCCCTGGATACAGTTTTGACAGTACCGCTAAATGTCGAGTTTTTGAAATTGTGGGTACTGGAGAGATTGCTTCCACTACCGCAACACACACTTTAACCGCATATGAACTGACCAGTTGCGCTGGTGGCTAAAATGACGTGTTTTTGACTTCATATGTGATGTCTTGGCTTATCTGCTACTAACAATTATTAGATCGTATTAGAAAGAGAAAGCCTCACCAATTTTCGAAATAAGTAAGATTAGTTCTAAAGAATGATTAACTGCCGGAGGTAAAGGCAATGAGTAAATTGAGTTCAATTTTTAAGTTTGGAATGACCGGTTTAGTTTACAGTTTTTTATGCTGTCAGACTGCGTTTGCTGATGATACCGAAATCTTTTTCAGTGAAAATACTAGTTCAACTTCAGGTAACCCCAATATCCTATTTATTCTTGAAACATCAGGTGGGATGAATGGTAATGATGATAATGGTGATCCTAAAGTTGAAGTCTTAAAGGAAGTTCTTGCTCAATTTTTTGCCGAGCAATCGGGTATTAATATGGGCTTAATGAACTTTAGTGGACCGGGCGGTCCTATTTTGTATCCTGTGAGTAACCCTGATGAAACCGATGAGCCTATTATTTTAACCAGTGTATCAACTGGGACTGATGATGGAATTGAAGAAGGAAATAGTGTCAATCTAGAGGCGGCCAGCGGCTTGTTGGATCCTTCAGCATCTGGCGGTCAGGATGAAGTAATCGCGATTCGTTTCGAAAACGTAAATATTCCTCAAGGTGCTGTGATTACAAGTGCGACATTATTATTTGGTAGTGAAACAACTTCAGCTGCCTACGAAGATGGAGGTGGTAGTGCTGAAGCCGATGCTACTTATGAAATATCGATACAAGAAATCAATGGAAGTTCTCCTGCTCTTAGTGATTCAAATAATGCTTTATCGGCACTTATTCCAGACGCTGTTGATCAAACGCCTGTAGTTTGGGCACCTGACCCATGGGCTGAAGAATCGTCAGTTGAATCACCAGCGACTTACGAAACATCGGAACTAAAGACAATATTACAAGAAGTTGTCGACAATAATGGTGGATTAGACGCCAATGCCGGTTGGTGCGGCGGAAATGCAATGACATTTATACTTAAAAAAACAGGGACGGGTGGTCGTCCAATTATGGCGTATGAAAAAAACTCAAATTTCGCGCCTAAATTAAGTGTCGTCTTTGAAGCTACAGTGCCTGCTGCCCAATCAGGCTGCTATGTCAATACACTTTATAGTACGGTGGTTGATGACGCCAATGCTGATACTGTTGGTACAGAACATGATTCGGATTCAACTAGCGGTGTCGATTCCGGTGAACTTAATTTTCAATCTGCTGTGGCCTTTAGTTTTCTTGATGTAGGCATCCCGCAAGGCGCAGTCATTTCAAACGCCCAAATCCGACTTTATCCAAATACTGATTCTAGAGGACAAACAAAAGCTGCTACTATATCTATGATCAATGACGTTACACCGCCAACAAACGAGACTGTTTTGGGTCTAACCAGTACTTTAACTGACGCTTGGTCATTAACTGGTTGGGAACCTGGAACCAGAGTTTCTTCGGGTGATTTATCAACCAATTTACAGACGTTAGTCAATGACGCTAGTTGGACAGAAGATAGTGATTTGTCTTTTAAAATAACCGGCGGTTCAAATAAATTTGTTGCTTACAGTTTTGATGGCTTACCATCACAAGCTCCCAGTATTGAAGTCAGTTATGTTGGTCGCTATACCCCAAGTTCAGCAACAAAACGCAACGCACTGATTGCTGCCGTTGCTGACTTTAAAGTCACATCAGGCAGTCCTGTTGCTTCAACATTTGCCGAAGCTGGTTTGTATTATAAAGGGGAAGGGGTTCGTTATGGGTTAGTTAGAGGAAGTCCAACAAAAAGAGATAGCCGGATAAGCCATGAGGACTCAGTTGTTGGCACGGCTAATATATCTACTCCAAGTGGTTGTACTGCGACAAACCCAAGTGCAACAGCGTGTAAAAGTGAAGCTTATGTCGGTGACCATACCTATAAAACACCAGTTTTAGATGAGTGTCAGTCTAACAATATCGTCTTGATGTTGGGAGGCTCTGATCCTAGTAGTAATATGGATTCATATGTGAGTACTGCCTACAACAACTGGGTTAACGAATTTAACGGGCTAGTTACCGAAGAAGAAAAGGTTGCAGTTGATTGCACTGTTGAAGACTCCTCTTGGCACTCAAGTATAGATAAAGATCAAGAAAGCTGTATCGTAAGAATGGCTGGATTATTTTATAATGACGAGGTAATACCTGCTTCGACTCATACCATATCTTTTGGAAATGATAGTGAGTTCTTAAAAGAAGTAGCAAATACAGGTCATGGGCAAAATCTTTCTGCAAATACAAAAAATGACCTCCTATTTGCATTCAGGGAAATTGCTGACGGTATTGTTAATACCAATACCACTTTCGTTTCGGCTGGTGTAACTGTTAATCAGTACAATCAATTGACTCATAATGACGAGCTTTATTTCTCATTATTTGAACCTTCTGCTGACACCGTATGGCCGGGTAACGTTAAACGTTACAAATTGTCTGGTGGTAAATTAGTCGACTCATCTGACCCTGCTGTAGATGCAACCGATTCAGACGGTAAATTTGCTGCCAATGCTAAAAGCTGGTGGTCTACTGCTATTGATGGAAACTTGGTTGATGAAGGTGGCGCTGCTAGTCGACTTAGCGCAACGCGAGAAGTCTTTTCTAATTTGGCTGGAGACACGACTAATTTAAAGTTGGCTGCTAATCAAATATCTTCAGCTAATGTGGCTAATATTACACCTTCGTTGGTTGGTGCTGGCGTTGATACTGATAGAAGAGATTTAATCTTAGATTGGGTTAAAGGAATTGATGTTAATGATTCTGGTTACCCAGGAACGAGTGTTGCCAGACAAACTATGGGTGATCCACTTCATTCACAACCAACCTTGTTAACTTATGCCAATGGAGATGGGACGTTCACTACAACCGTATTTGTTTCAACTAATGAAGGGTTTTTACACTCATTTAATACTGAAACTGGTGATGAGAACTGGGCATTTATACCTCAAGAATTATTAGGGCGCTTGTCTGCAGTGGTTGATAATGATGAAACTAAACATGCTACTTATGGACTAGACGGTTCTGTCACTATATATATAGACGAAAAAGATACCGCAGGTAATACAACCGGGGTTGTTGACACTGATGAAGTTGCGTACTTGTATATTGGTATGCGCAGAGGTGGTTCTTACTATTATGCTTTAGACGTGAGTGACGTCGACAGTCCTGAAATGAAGTTCAAAATAAGTCCAACTGGCGATTATTCAGGTTTAGGGCAAACTTGGTCAAAGCCTGTGATTAAAAAAGTTAAGGCACTTAAAGGCGATGTTACTTCAACTGAAAAGCTTGTGATGATGTTTGGTGGTGGCTATAGCACGGACCAAGATACCGCTGGAGGAATTCCTGTTGCAGCAAGTACCGGTAAGAATGTTTATATCGCCGATGCATTAAATGGAACTTTATTATGGGATGTTTCAGATGCCACTCAAGTTACTCAGACAGCAGAGCAAATAGCTAATGGTGAGCCAACTGCTGGATTATTGACTGCGATGGATTCAGTACCAAATGCAATTGTAGCGTTTGATTTTGATGGCGATGAATATATAGATCATTTTTATGCTTCAGATACTAAAGCACAAGTTTTCCGATTTGATATCGACGGAAGTACGGGAGAAGTCACTGGTGGTCGAGTTGCGCATATGAATGCCGCTACTGTTGCAGATAATAGACGATTCTATAACGCGCCTGATATAGCCTACATTCGATTAACAAGTGGGAGTTTTGTATCTATTTCAATTGGCTCTGGCTATCGAGCTCACCCCAATGATGAATCAGTAAAAGACAAATTCTTCGTGATTAAAGATAAAGGAATTATCAAAGGAGTATTTGATATGGATGCTGATTTGGCCTCTTTAGCCGACGTGACTTCTAAGATAGGAAGTAGTGCGAGCGAGGCGGTCAACGCCGACGGTATTAATGGTTGGTATCTTGATTTCTCTACCTTTTCTTCAAGAGTTGGTGAAAAAGTGTTGAGTGATTCAATTACATTTAATAATGCGGTAATTTTTACTACCTTCACTCCAGCTACTGCAGCAGATTCGAGTTGTGGTATCAATGCTGGTACATCTCGGCTATATTTGATGAGTATTATTGATGGGAATCCTTATACCGATACCAACTCTGATTCACTCTTGAATTCAGATGACAGATTAACTGAGCTGTCAACAGAAGGTATAGCGCCAAAACCACAAATACTAATTACCCCCGAGCCATTATTGGTCGTTGGTACAGAAGTTCCTGAGCCTGAGCCTCCTAAGACTGAATCAAAGTTAATTGGGATCAAGTGGCATAATCAATAAAATTAAAAGGATAAGAGAATGATTAAACGTAAAGGCTTTACTTTAATTGAATTGATGATTGTTGTGGCTATTGTTGGTATTTTAAGCGCAATTGCGTATCCTGCTTATGTTGATTCTGTGACTCGCACTAAACGATCTGACGCTCAAGCTGCTATAATAAGTGCCGCACAAGCAATGGAGCGCTTCCGCGTGAATAATTATCATTATAACACTGCGTTATCGGCTGTATTTTCGACTACAGTTCCTGTAGATGGTGGAGGGACTTATTACACGCTTTCTAACTCGAATCAGGGGACAGGCACCTATACGATACTTGCCACGCCAACAGGTAGTATGACAGGTAAAAAAATATTAAGCTTAAGTCATACTGGTGCTAAGAAGTGGGGAACTGCTGATTGTTGGCCTGAAGGTCGTGACTCTTGTTAATAATGCTTTTGTTATAATTAATGAGGCGAAGATAGATTAAAATATCTTCGCCTTTTTTTATTGCTAACTTTTATTTAACTCATACCTACTGCGATATTCACTATTATCTGCTAAAATCCCGCCCACTTTTTGCACACAAAGCATTTTCTTTTAAAATATCAACTTATGCGTAAACAAGATTTCCACTTTGAGCTGCCCGAGTCGCTTATTGCAAACGAACCCTGTAAGCAAAGAACTCAGAGTCGGTTACTCGATTTAAACCCCGTTGAAGCTGTGTTTAATGATAAACATTTCTATGAAGTAGTTGATTCTATTCAAGAAAATGACTGCCTTATTTTTAACAATACCAAAGTTATCCCGGCGCGTTTGCAAGGTCAGCGTGAAACGGGCGGTAAAGTTGAAGTTTTATTAGAAAGAGTTATTCCTGGTAAAAATAATTCAAAAGACTCCTGTATCGCACAATTAAGAGCGAGTAATACGCCTAAAGCTGGCGCATCAATTATTATTTCTGATGGATTTATTCTACGAATCACTGGTCGAAAGAGCGCATTTTTTACCCTTGAATGTTTGAATGATGAACCATTATTAGAGTTAATCGAAAAGCACGGTTCAATGCCTTTGCCACCTTATATTTCCCGTGAAGCAGATGACTTTGATAAAGAGCGTTATCAAACCGTTTATGCTGAAAAACAGGGGGCTGTGGCGGCCCCTACTGCAGGGCTTCATTTTGATGAAGCATTAATGGAGAAATTAAAACAGAAAAATATAGCGATGGATTTTGTGACCTTACACGTTGGTGCGGGCACATTTTCCCCAATTCGTGTAGATAATATCTTAGAGCATCAAATGCATTCTGAATGGTTTGAAGTGCCTCAGTCGGTGGTTGATTTAGTTAATAAAACGAGGGCTAATGGTGGTCGAGTCATTTCAGTAGGAACTACATCTGTTCGATGTTTGGAGTCAGCGTCAATCACGGGTAAATTAATGGCCGCTAGTGGTGAAACGGATATATTTATTTATCCCGGTTATCAATTTATATCGGTTGATGCGTTAATCACTAATTTTCACCTGTCAGAGTCAACTCTGTTAATGCTCGTGAGCGCCTTTGCAGGTAAAGAGTTTATGTTAAAAGCGTATCAACACGCTGTTGAAAATGAATATCGTTTCTTCAGTTATGGTGATGCGATGTTTATCCAGAATAAAATTTAGAGAATCAATATGAAATTCAATTTACAAGCTACCGATGGGCAAGCGCGCCGTGGTCATTTAGAGTTTGAGCGTGGAACCATTAATACACCAGCATTTATGCCCGTTGGCACTTATGGCTCTGTTAAAGGCATGTCGCCAGAACGAGTTAAAGATACTGGCGCTGAAATCATTTTAGGAAATACATTTCATTTAATGTTACGTCCTGGCACTGAAATCATTAATTTACACGGTGACTTACATGATTTTATGCAATGGCAAGGACCTATTTTGACTGATTCTGGCGGTTTTCAGGTATTTAGTTTAGGTGAACTGAGAAAGATAACAGAGGAGGGCGTGACTTTTCGCTCACCAGTCAACGGCGATAAAGTGTTTATAGGTCCTGAAGAGTCTATGCAGGTTCAGCGTGAATTGGGCTCTGATATTGTAATGATTTTTGATGAATGTACGCCATATCCAGCCACAGAGAAAGAAGCAAAAACTTCGATGGAGCTTAGTTTACGCTGGGCTAAGCGTTCTAAAGATGCCCATGGCGATAATCCTTCCGCTTTGTTTGGTATCGTTCAGGGCGGTATGTACCCAGAGTTACGTAAAGTCTCATTAGATGGCCTTGAAGCGGTCGGTTTTGATGGTTATGCCATTGGTGGACTGTCTGTCGGCGAAACTAAAGACGAAATGAAGATGGTATTGGATAACCTGACACCTGAAATGCCAAAAGATAAGCCTCGATATTTAATGGGGGTTGGCAAACCTGAAGATATTGTTGAAGCGGTTAGGCGCGGGATTGATATGTTTGATTGTGTGATGCCGACCAGAAATGCTCGAAATGGGCACCTTTTTACCTCAACAGGCGTTGTGAAAATAAGAAACAGTCCCAATAAAAAGAACGCTGGGCCAGTTGATGATAACTGTGATTGTTATACCTGTAAGAATTACAGCCGAGCATATTTACATCATATGGATAAGTGCGGAGAAATGTTTGGTGCAGAATTGGCGACAATTCATAATCTTCATTATTACCAGCACTTGATGAAAGGATTGCGCGGCGCCATAGAAACGGTTACATTGTGCGACTTTGTCGAAAAGTTTTACGCTGCGCGTGGTTTAGAAGTACCTGTAGTTGAAGAATAAGCTAAAAGTAGAATTAACTATCGATTAATCAAAAAATAAAGATCGAATTATTTTAAGTTTTTTAGGGGTTATATATGTTTATCAGTAATGCGATGGCGGCACCAGCAGGCGGCGCGGCGAGTGGTTATAGTTCAATTATTATGATGGTATTGTTTGCTGTTGTATTTTATTTCTTATTGATACGTCCACAAAGTAAACGTCAAAAAGAGCATAAAAGCATGCTTGATTCAATTCAAAAGGGTGATGAAGTTGTTACAAGTGGCGGCATTTTAGGCAAGGTTAATAAATTAACCGATAGTTTTATTGTGCTCAATGTTGGCAATAACGTCGAAATGAAGTTCCAAAAGCACTCGGTGACGGCAACGCTACCAAAAGGCACAATTAAAGCTGTAAACGAATAAAAATTGAGCCCGTGCTAGTTGCGGGCTTTTTGATTGAATTTTTTTCATATTTTGTTCCCGATGATTTGATCGCGACTAACTGTAGAGTTTATTTATGTTTTCAAACCAACCTCAAATGAGGCCAATCAATACTTATCCAATGTGGAAGTATGTGATGCTGGCAATGCTGTTCGTTCTTGGAATTTTATACGCCATGCCTAATTTGTACGGCGAAGATCCTGCATTGCAAGTCACTGGTGAAAAAGGGGGGCCGTTAGCTGAGAATATATATCAGGAAATTAAGCAAAACCTGTCTGAGCAAAATATTACTTTAAAGTCTTCTGACTATAATCAAGGGAAAGTGTTGTTTCGTTTTCTTGATTCAGAAACTCAATTTAAAGCTAAAAACTTAGTTAGTGAGTTTTTACAAACGAAACAAGGCGACTTTGGTGTCGCACTAAACCTTGCTCCTGCCACACCTGAGTGGCTTAAAAGCATTGGTGGTCACCCATTAAAGTTAGGTCTTGATCTTCGAGGCGGGGTTCACTTTTTAATGGAAGTGGATATGAAGTCAGCAATTGGCAAAAAACAAAGTCAATACGTCGCTGATTTAAAGGTTAAATTCCGCGAAGATAAACTCCGTTATGCATCAGTGGTTAAAGTCAAAGATTTAGGAATTGTGGCTAAGTTTCGTGATGAAGAAACTCGCGATAAAGCTGAAGCGTCAATAAGAAAGAATTTCGGTGATTTAGATACACGAGCAAGAGATATCGGTAAGTTTAATGAGGTGGTGATCACTATTCCGCTTTTAAAACTAAAAGAAATAAAAGATTATGCGGTTAAACAGAATATTGCCACTTTAAGAAACCGAATCAATGAACTAGGCGTTGCAGAGCCGCTTATTCAGCAACAAGGTGCAGAGCGAATTTTAGTTCAATTGCCTGGAGTACAAGATTCAGAAAGAGCAAAAAGAATTTTAGGTACCACGGCAACAGTTGATTTCCGATTAGTTAATGAGTCTGCCGGGCGTAACCCTAGTCGTGCACCTGCTGGGTCAGAACTTATTAATGAACCTGATACCAATACAAACTACGCCATTCGTAAATCATTTGTTATTCAAGGGTTACATCTAACCGATGCTAATACCAGTGTCGATGAAAATGGAATGCCGCAAATCAATGTTCAGTTAGACGCTGAAGGCGGCGCAAAAATGTTGTCGATGACATCTAAAAATATTAATAAGCCGATGGCTATTGTAATGACTGAGTCAAAAGGTATTTATGAAGAAGTTGATGGGGCACAAAAATTAGTCGGCAATACTGTTCGCAAAACCGTAGTCAGCGCGCCTAATATAGGCTCTGCACTGGGAAGTAAGTTTAGAATTACCGGAAGATTTACGCCGACAGAAGCGCACGATTTAGCATTGGTTTTGCGTTCAGGGGCATTGATCGCACCAGTTTATTTTGTCGAAGAGCGAACGGTTGGTCCTAGTTTAGGTAAACAAAATATCGAAATGGGTAAAACATCCATTTTGGTCGGGTTTGTTGCTGTACTTATCTTTATGCTGATCTATTACAGAATGTTTGGTTTTGTAGCTAATATTGCTTTAATGAGTAATCTCGTTTTTATCATGATGATTATGTCATTGGTTCCTGGTGCAACCCTGACCCTACCGGGTATTGCTGGTATCGTATTAACCGTTGGTATGGCGGTGGATGCTAATGTACTTATATTTGAACGTATTCGAGAAGAGTTAAAAGACGGTACCAATCCTGCTCAAGCTATTCACAATGGTTACGATAAAGCTTTCTCAACTATCGCCGATGCTAACGTTACAACTTTGATAGCTGCATTGGTATTATTTAGTATAGGTACCGGACCTGTTGCTGGTTTCGCAGTGACCTTATTGATAGGTATTGTCACTTCGATGTTTACTTCAATCGTGGGAAGTCGTGCTTTGATTAATTTAATTTACGGCGGCAAAGCCCTCAAAACAATTTCAATATAGAGGTTAGAAAACTATGAGAATTTTAAAAGCTGATCTCAATATTGATTTCATACAATTTAGAAAAATAGCGACAGTATTTTCGGCATTGTTGCTTATTGGCTCTATTGCAGCGATTGCAATCAAAGGATTAAATCTAGGGTTAGACTTTACTGGTGGAACCTTAGTTCAAGTTGGTTATCAACAAGACGCAGACCTTAAAGAGATAAGAGAAACTTTAATTGAAGCGGGTTATAAAAAAGCCGTGGCACAACCTTTTGGCACATCAAAAGATGTGATGATCAGACTTGCACCAGTGCCAGGAAAAGAAGCGGTAGAAATTGGTAACAACGTGATTTCTATCTTGCGAGCTGCAACTGAAGAAAAAGTTGAAATGCAAAAGATTGATTATGTTAGTGCCAGTGTGGGTGAAGAATTAACCGAGCAAGGCGGTTTAGCCATTATCGTCGCTTTGATCGGTATTTTGATTTATGTCTCACTCCGTTTTGAGTGGAAGTTTGCAATGGGCTCTGTTGCTGCATTAGCACACGACGTTATTATTACCGTTGGTTTATTTGCAGTAATTCAGAAAGAGTTCGATTTGACTGTATTGGCTGCCATTTTGGCGGTAATTGGTTACTCGCTCAATGATACCATCGTTGTATTTGACCGAATTCGAGAAAATTTTCTTAAACTGAGAAAGCAGGACTCGACTTCTATCGTCAATACATCACTTAATCAAACACTGTCACGAACATTGATGACCTCGATTACCACATTATTGGTATTGGCCGCGCTCTATTTTCTCGGCGGTGAAACCATCAATGGGTTTGCAACCGCATTAATTGCCGGTGTGTTTATTGGTACTTATTCATCAATATATGTGGCGAGTAATGTGACATTGGCGCTAGGAATTACTAAAGAAGATTTAATGGCGCCAGAAGTTGAAAAAGAAGGCGCTGATCAAGAAGCCTTGATGTAATTCATATTTCAATATTCTGTTTCCCATGTGATTACGTGGGAAGCAGAAACAAATTGCCGAATACATAACCTTTTCCAGTCATTTTCGACTATAATACCTCCATCTCTAGTCGCAAACCCGCGATTTCAAGACCTCCGTTTTTACAGGAAACCTTAATGTCCCAATCAGATGAACAGGCAATGCCGTCAGGTATAACCTTTAGTGA
>Ga0114899_1000696_pt1 | contig 22622 bp, 20 predicted proteins | sample MalvireepMed_215_FD_83497 | JGI IMG/M metagenome (GOLD analysis project Ga0114899, IMG submission 83497) | Marine viral communities from the Global Malaspina Expedition - Malaspina viral metaG DeepMed_215 | ecosystem: Environmental > Aquatic > Marine > Oceanic | place: Mediterranean Sea...
GATTGACATGGATCTCCTTAACTTCAAAGCACAATTGCCTGCAAATTTTTGGATAACTCGACAACTTGATCAGCAGCCAAGTTACGAATCTTTCGTCTAGTAAACTGTTAATAAATAAATTAATCGAATATACCTTTTCTACTCCATCATTTTCTTGATATAAACAATGCTTAATTACGCCATTCACTACTTGACGGTCGAAATCAACCGCTAAACCGCACTGATTTGCCATAGGTAAAAATGTGTCGGCGGTAATTAATTCTTTACCATCTTCAACCCGAGCATAAACTTCCAAGTGTCGTTTCTTTTTTTGCTGAGCCACCTTGTTTATTTGAAAATATTTGATCTCTTGACCAAACAGCTGAACTTGACGTTGCTCTAATACATTTTGTAAAAAGCTTCGCCATTTCAAGTTTCCTCTAACTTTTGAGTTAGCTAGCGTCTCACCATACATAAACCAGTTGTTTGCCCCTTGTAATTGCGAATTACGCAACGCCATATCCGCCTCGGCTAAAACCTTATAATAATCAAACCCCTGTTTATAAGCCGAGATCCCAATATCGACAAAATGTTCTTTCAGCAAAGTCGCATCAAAAATGGCTTTATCTAACTGAATGATTAAATTTCTACACAGTTTATCGGTATTCTCACGGGTCTGATTCGGTAGCAATAAAGCAAAGTCATTACCTTTTAAGCGAGCGACTAAACCATCTGGGATATCATGGATAAAATGCCTAAGTAAGTTAGCAACCGAACGTAACCTCTCGTCTAACTGCAGTTCAACACCCTCCTCAGGCACTTCCTCAGAGAAAGACAGCAACATCAATAAACCTGACTCCGCTTCTTCATGGTTATGTAGTCTCACTTCAAATTCGGCTTTAAAAAATAATTGATTGCCTAGCTCAGTGACGTCATCAATAAATGAAATTTTTCTGATCTGCTCGGTTAAATCTATTTTCTCTTTTAACAACAAACTATTTTTCAATATCAATTGGTTAATCGTCTGGCTGATCGGGTTAGATGATCGCTCCAAAGAGCTATCAAGCGGCCTACCGTCATTGGCCAATATATAACGAGCGTAAGATTCCAGTTGATAGAGCCATCGGAAGAAATAACCGCCTAAAAATAGAGTCACTAGAACCAAAGCCGCAATAATCAAAAGCTCAGTCCCGCCAATAATCGCTTCACTGTTTGAGTTACTGCTCAAGCTCAGATTTAATGTTAATAATTTATTGCCTGGTCCATTGAGGTATAAAATATGCTGAACAGCGCCAAATGGCTCTTTATTCACCTCTTGATTAGATTTTTGACTATGAGAAAAAGCAGTAAAACTAGTTTCTGAACTCGCCTTCAATAACTGACGCTGACTATTGAATAACTGCCACTCTACCACGCCCGAAATATTATCTAATTCCTGCAAAAACTCAGCTAAAGCTAAGCGGTTAGTGGTCTGATAATTGGCCATTGATAAACTAACTGTCGATAACACCGTAGCTTGGCTGGCCGATTCTTGCTTAAAACTGAGTTCATTGCTATCAAACGAAGTCAGTTTGATTAACCATACAAATAGAGTGGCTGCCACGGTTAATGTCACAGCAAAAATTTTGATATTTCTCTTAATCATAGTTTTAAGGTTCAGAAGTTAATAGTTTTTAAATTCAGAATATGAGTCTATCGAAGGTTTAGCTACCGAATTATAGGTTTCTCACGACTGACTAACTCATTAATATTTTAACGATCAATAATTAAACTTTAGTACATGCATTTGTGCTTGTTAGTGTTAATTAAACTAATAATCCTCATTACATATGCCAAATCGGGCAAAAAAGGAGTCTTTAGACTGTTAGCTCAATGTGTGATTGGAGATAAAATATCCTCAATAAATTCAATACTGGTCTACACTTAGTGACAACATCCTATGGTTAAAAACACTAAAAATTTGGTACTTTAATGGTCAATAATTTAAAGCATATTTTGAAGTTTCACTGCTTTATTAATTACACAACTTTAGATTAGCCCCCTTACCCTGATCTATTTATGTATTTAAAAGCAGTTTTACGCAGTATATTTATCTATATTTTACTCGTTTCTCAAGCGAGTACAGCCGAGCTATCTCCCAAGAAAGAGCACCTAAAAGCAGCCCTTACTTTTAATTTCATCAATTTTACTCACTGGCCAGAAGTTGCATTTTCAGACCAAAATATGACCTATAATATTTGTTTTGCTGGTGATAATGCCTATTCCGAAAAGTTTAATATTATTTCAAAACAAAGCATTCGTGGTCGTAAGCTCCACCTCATTCAATTAGATGTTAAGTCTGAAAATATCTCATTAGAGTTATGTCAGGTTCTTTTTGTTCAATTTGTCAACCTTGATAAAAGTTTTTCTGTTCTCGAGCAGGCAAAATCACAGCCTATTTTGACCATTAGTGAAACCGAAAATATAAGAGATACAGACAAGATCAACGCCATGATCACCTTTATAAATAACAATGACAGAGTTGGTTTTACCATTAATCGAGCTATTGCCAATCAGGCGGGTATAAAATTTAGCTCAAAAATGCTGCGATTAGCAGTTAAAGTTGTTGAGGGATAACTAGTGGGTTCTAACAATCAAACAATACAAATCTCTGATGAAAATGCCGTTAAAATTAGCGGCTTCAACCAATGGTTTGCTGCTCATTCAATCAAAACCAAGTTAAAAATAATTATCATGTTGGTCAGTACCGTTGGGGTATTACTCGCTGGTAGTAGCTTAGCGATATACCAATGGTTTGACTTCCGCGAGAATATGGCAAAGGACCTTTCAACTTTAACTGAAATGGTGGCCGACAATAGTAAATCAGCAGTCTCTTTTGACGTTGCCAGCGATGCAGAAGAAGTACTTAAATCTCTTTCTAGCAAACCCACTATCACCACAGCGGTTATTTTTGATAGTGAAGGCAAATTATTTGCCACTTATACTCGTCCAACTTCGGGCAATACAGAAAATACAAATAATTCTGAAAACTCAGACAGCTCGGAAAGTTCGAGCGACTCAAAAAGCATTAATCAATTAGAAAGTAATATTCCCAGTGGCGTTTTATTAACATTTGACGAGTATCAATTCACTCAAGATTATCTTGAACTCCAAAAACCCATTTTATTGGATAGCAGGACAATCGGTAATGTCTATTTACGTTCTGATTTGAGTGAACTAGAAAACTCAATCAAACAACTACTTTACTCTGTTTTAATTATCTTATTTTTTGTCGAAACTTTAGCTTATTTCCTGGCCTCACAAATGCAAAATTTTATTTCACAACCATTAATATTTTTAGCTAAATTGGCCCGAAGGATTTCTGAAGAAAAAGATTATTCGCTAAGAGCTGAAAAAAGAAGTAACGATGAGCTAGGCAACTTAACTGACGATTTTAACGCGATGTTACAGCAAGTAGAAACACGCGACAAAGCGCTAAGAGAAAGTGAACATCGTTTTCAAACTCTGATTGACCAAGCAGCTGACTCTCTTTATCTGTGTGATTTAAGTGGAAAAATATTGCACGTAAATCCTAGTGCGAGTAAATCTCTTGGCTATTCAAGATTAGAATTACTCAAAATGACCATTTGTGATGTCGACACCCAATTTGAATCGAAAGGTGGGACCAGCCAAACTTGGAGTAATTTACCGCCGGGCGAATCACAAACCGCTTACAGCGAATTTAAAAGAAAGAATGGCGAGTTATTTCCGGTGGAAATGCACTCTGGCTTAATCGATTTAGAAGAAAAAACTTGTGTGTTATCTTTTGCTAGAGATATTACCGAAAGAAAACGCGCCGAAGCAGCTTTGCAAAAAGCCAATGATGAGCTCGAATCTAAAGTTGAAGAGCGAACTCAAGCATTAAGAGATTCAAACGTTGAGTTAGTCGGCGCAAAAGAAAAAGCCGAAGCTGCCAGCCGGGCTAAGTCAGAATTTTTAGCCAATATGAGTCATGAAATTAGAACCCCAATGAATGCAGTAATGGGGTTTACTGACTTATTAGAAGACACCGAGCTTAATTCTAAACAAGGCGCATATGTTTCTTCTATACAGTCTGGCGCCAAGGGTTTGATGACAATCATAAATGATATTCTCGATCTGTCAAAAATTGAAGCGGGCAAAATGAAACTGGAATTTGAAGCCATTGACACCCATTCTTTTATTCGAGATATTGAACAAATTTTTGCTCAGGCCATCGCCGATAAAAACCTTGATTTTGAAATAGTGATCGAAAAAGAACTCCCCAAATCACTAGTTATCGATGAAACCAGAGTACGTCAAATATTATTTAACTTAATCGGCAACGCGATAAAGTTTACCGCCGAAGGTTTTATTCGGGTTCACGTACATTACACGGCAAAAGAAGAGGATGAAGCAACCCAATCTCTTAGCAGTGTTGATTTATCCTTTGGTATCAGCGATAGCGGTATCGGGATCCGAGAAGACCAACAAGATGCTATTTTCGGTCAATTTAACCAACAGGAAGGGCAAAGCAATCGCCAGTTTGGAGGTACAGGACTAGGGTTAGCTATTTGTCTGAATTTGGCTAAAATGATGGACGGCATAATTACTTTGAAAAGTGAAGACGGCCAAGGCTCTACTTTTACCTTGCAATTAAATAATGTCGCCGTTGCAGCAATGGAAGAAGAAAGTTCAGATTCTGATAAAGTAAAAATAGAGGTAGAGTTTGGTCCGGCCAAAATACTTCTTGTTGATGATATTGAACCGAATAGGACCCTAATTAAAGAACAATTTTTTAATACAAGGCTCTCATTTATAGAGGCTGAAAATGGATTGATTGCAACAGAAAAAGCCAAAAAACATCAACCAGATCTTATTATCATGGACATAAGAATGCCAGTCATGGGCGGGTTTGAGGCTAATGAAAAAATAAAAAATGATCCAGACACTCAACATATCCCGGTAGTGGCATTAACGGCATCTATTTCCGAAGCCGACCTTGAAGCAATTAATCACGATTTTAATCATTTTTTACATAAGCCTGCCCGTAAACACGAAATTATTTCGGCATTTAAACAATACCTTAATTATGAAGGTAAAAAACAAACACCTATAAAAGAAGTTACTAGAAAAATCGAAATTAAACTTTCCAAAGAAACATTAGTTGGTTTAACCGAAAAACTAGCAAGTTTTCATAATGCTTATCAATCTGCTTTATCGAGTGGTTTACTGGCTGACATTGAAGAATTTGCAAAAAACTTACAACCCGTAGCCAATGAATATAACAGTCAAGATTTGGCTGATTATAGTAATGAATTGTTGCAAGCGGCCAGCTTATTTGAAATAGATAAAATAGAAAAAATTCTGCCTAAATTTGAACCACTGGTTGATGCTTTTAAACAACAACTTGTGGCCGAGGAGAACAGTAATGCCTAATCGAAAATTTAAGATTTTAATTGTCGACGATACGCCCAAAAACATTCAGGTTGTCGCCTCAGTATTACAAAGCAAAGGTTATGAGTTGGCTTTTGCTACCAACGGACACAAAGCATTAAGTTCAATTGAAAGCACCCCGTTTGATCTTATTTTGCTCGATGTGATGATGCCTGGGATCGATGGTTATGATACTTGTCGACAGTTAAAAAAAATGGTTAATGGCAAACACGTACCCGTTATTTTCCTTACAGCTAAAACGGATGAAGAAAGTATAGTGACCGGATTCGACTGTGGCGGCGTTGATTATGTTACCAAACCCTTTAACCAGAGAGAGTTATTATCACGAGTTGAAACCCATTTAAAACTAAAAGATTATGAAGACAATCTAGAAAAAAAGGTTAAGCAACTCACCGGAGAAATAGAAGAAACCCAACGAGAAGTCGTATTTACTATGGGGGCAATTGGCGAGTCTCGCTCAAAAGAAACCGGAAACCATGTAAGACGTGTTGCCGAATATAGTTATATTTTTGGTATCAATTTCGGATTACCTGAAGAAGAAGCGGAGTTATTAAAAGAAGCTTCGCCAATGCATGACATTGGTAAAGTAGGTATTCCCGATTCGATATTACACAAGAACGGAAAGCTCGATGCCGAAGAGTGGGAAATAATGAAAACTCACGCCCAACTGGGATACGACATGTTACGCTTTTCCACCAGACCAATTTTAAAATCTGCAGCGGTCATCGCTATATCGCACCATGAAAAATATGATGGCAGTGGGTATCCCAACGCATTGGTTGGAGAAGACATTCCAATCTACGGGCGCATTATCGCTATTTGCGACGTTTTTGATGCGCTAGGCAGCAAGCGCTGCTACAAAGACGCTTGGCCAGATGAAAAGGTTTTTGACTTGATTAAAAGTGAAAGTGGTAAACATTTTGACCCCAAATTAGTCGATATATTTTTTGACAACATTGATCAATTTTTAGAAATAAGAGACAAGCTCCAAGATGATGATAGTTAACTAAAACGTTAATAAAAAAAGGTCGCACAAAGCGACCTTTCTTATTAGTAAACCAATCAAAAATGCTTTTTAGAACGGGATATCATCATCAAATGAATCATTAAATCCGCTATCAGCTGGTGCTTGTTGCTGTGGCGCTTGCTGCTGTTGCGGAGCTTGTTGTCTTGGCGCAGCTTGATATTGTTGCTGTTGACCGCCACCCATTTGCTGACCGCCTTGGTTCTGGTTCATCTGCTGATTTTGGTTCATTGGTTGGTTCTGGTTTTGTTGACCGCCCATTGGGTTGCCGCCTTGCTGACCGCCACCTTCTCTGCCGCCTAACATCTGCAATACACCGGTAAATCCGTCAACTACGATGCCTGTTGAGTATCGGTCTTGACCTGTCGTTTTGTCCTGGTACTTATCAGTTCTTAATTTTCCTTCAACATAGACTTGAGAGCCTTTGCGCAAATACTCACCAGCAATTTCAGCTAACTTGCCAAAGAAGGTAACATTGTGCCATTCGGTCTTTTCTTGCATTTGACCGCTATTTTTATCTTTCCAGCTTTCGCTGGTAGCAATACTAATCTTAGTGATTGCGCCACCGTTTGCCGCATAACGAACTTCAGGGTCTTGCCCTAAATTACCAACTAAAATAACTTTATTAATGCCGCGTGAGGCCATGGTCTAACTCCTAAAATAGGTAAATACTACAAATTCTGTTAATACTGAAATACATGCGTTAGATATAGATAATCAGGTAATTTTTCATAAATTATAAAATAAGGTTAACTATCAATAACTTATTAACAATCAAATTAACTTATCACTCTGCTCAACGTCAGTTAGTGATAAAACGCTTCAATCTTTAGTTTTAATTCTGGCGCCTACTATATTTCTCTAGGCTTTTTTGATCAAGCTGCTTTTTATCAACTTTGAGATAAACTGCCCCTGCTTCGGGTAAAGCAACCGCTTCCGACACTCCTTCAATTGCCTTTATTTCCTCGATTAATGAAGGAAAAGCATCAGCAGAGACATCGGGCATAGTCAGTGTGTATGCAGTCATTGCTGGTGGATTTTTAAGCCCTAATAACAAAACAGCCCAAATCATCGCCATTAAAGCGCCAACCAAATAAACCCCATCCAATCCATAAGACTGTATGACTAGACCCGCAACCGGCCCACCGAAAAAAGCACCGGCAAATTGACTGGTTGAATAAACGCCTAGCGCGGTACCTTTTGCCGATAAGGGGGCAAGACGGGAAATCATCGAAGGTAATAAAGCTTCTAGCAAATTAAAACCAGTGAAATAGATCACCAATGCCAAAATCACAAAAACCAATGAAAACTGATATAAACCAAAAACCAACTGGACTGCTGCTATTAATAAAACGCCTGCGAGCATTACTCGCGCGTGTTGACGTTTTTTTTCAGCAATAATTATCATCGGCAACATTAAAATCACCGCCCCGACCATGGTCACTAAATAAATCCAGCTGTGTTGATTAAGCTCAATATCTAAATTGGCTAAACGAGTCGGAAAAGCCACAAAAAATGAAGTTAATAAAAAGTGCAGCGTAAATATACCGAAGTTTAACCGCATTAGCTGACCATCTTTAAAGATCCCAGTGAACTCTCCCCGACTGGCGATGGCGTCTCTTTGTACAAAATGGTTTTGCGCATCGGGCGTTAAAAAGTAAATAACAAACATCGCTATAACAGCCAAAATAGCAATCAATAGAAAAATACCTTTTAGACCTAACCAACCAGTGAGCCATGGTCCGAGGATCATGGCTGCGGCAAATGCAGCCCCAATGCTCATACCAATACTAGCCATTATTTTAGTCCGCTGTTCATCGCGAGATAAATCTGCCGCCAAAGCCATTACCGCGCTCGCTATTGCGCCACAGCCTTGCAGCAAACGCCCAACAATAACGCCATAAATATGATCGCTCATTGCAGCTACAAGACTACCGATAGCAAATAGAATCAGCCCCATTAATATAATCGGTTTACGACCAAACCGATCGGATAACCAACCAAAAGGGATCTGAAATAAAGCTTGGGTTAATCCATAGGCGCCAATGGCAAGCCCGATTAATGCAGGGGTGAAACCATTTAGCTCTTGTCCGACAAGACTAAACACCGGCAATAACATAAATAGACCGAGCATACGCAAAGCGAAAACACTACTTAATGTAATAGCCGCCCTTTTCTCTGTTGCGTTCATGCCTGACTGTTGACTCATTTAAAGCTGACCTTTTGCCAATAACATTTATTTATCTAAAAGACTTATTTGTTAGCGTTATATTTTTGCTCTCGACTGACTTAAAGCGTTAAAATGTCGAGTTCAATTTTCCAACCAGTCCTGTTCGTCGAAAGTCAGGCATTATACAAGATAAATTTATGGATCACATAGAAGTCAGAGGGGCTAGAACCCACAATTTAAAAAATATTGATGTTAAATTGCCTCGAGACAAGTTAATCGTTATCACAGGGCTATCTGGTTCGGGTAAATCATCATTGGCTTTTGATACTTTATACGCCGAAGGTCAAAGACGATACGTCGAATCACTCTCGGCTTATGCCCGTCAATTTTTGTCTTTGATGGAAAAACCTGACGTTGATCATATCGAAGGATTATCACCAGCGATTTCAATCGAACAAAAATCCACTTCGCATAACCCACGCTCAACCGTTGGTACAATCACCGAAATTTATGACTATTTACGCTTAATGTACGCTAGAGTGGGCACACCACATTGCCCTGAGCACCATACCGCACTCGAAGCACAAACAGTCAGTCAAATGGTTGACCATACTCTGGCGCTCCCTGAAGGCAGTAAGCTCTTATTATTGGCGCCAGTGGTCAAAGGGCGTAAGGGCGAACACGTTCAGTTATTTGAAGAACTACAAGCCAAAGGGTTTATTCGTGCTCGCATCAACGGCAAAACTTATGAACTCAGCGAAGCGCCGAAGTTAGAGCTGCATAAAAAACACACTATCGAAGTGATAGTCGACCGTTTTAAAGTCCGCGATGATATGAAGCAGCGCTTGGCTGAATCATTTGAAACTGCATTGGAGCTCGCCGACGGTGTTGCAATGGTCGCGCCGATGGATGAGGGAGCTGATACCGAAGAACTTCTTTTTTCTGCCAAATTTGCCTGCCCCCAGTGTGGTCACAGCTTATCCGAATTAGAACCTCGACTGTTTTCCTTTAACAACCCTGCTGGCGCATGTGGAACATGTGATGGTTTAGGTGTCGACCAATTTTTTGACCAAGATCGAATTGTAGTTAATCCAGAAGTGTCTCTTGCTGGTGGTGCAATTCGCGGTTGGGACAGACGCAATGTTTATTATTTTCATATGCTTAATTCCTTGGCTGATCACTATGGATTTGATATAGAAAAACCTTTTAATAAACTCAGTAAGAAAGATCAAAAAACCATTTTATTTGGTAGTGGTAGTAAAAAAATAGAATTTACCTACGCCAATGACCGCGGCGATGTGATGAAACGCGTACATAAATTTGAGGGCGTTATCCCCAATATGCAACGACGTTTTCGCGAAACCGAATCGATGGCGGTACGCGAAGAACTGCAAAAATACATGACCACTCAATCATGTCCAAGTTGTGATGGCAGTCGCTTAAAGGTTGAAGCGCGTAATGTATTGATCAAAAAAAGAAATTTACCAAGCATTACTTCGATGCCAATTGATGAAGCCTTGGCATTTTTTAACCAACTAAAATTACCCGGCAAGCGTGGAAAAATAGCAGAAAAAATATTAATCGAAATTTGCGCAAGATTAGAATTTTTATGCAACGTTGGTCTTGAATATTTATCACTAGAACGCAGCGCCGATACATTATCAGGCGGTGAAGCTCAGCGTATTCGTCTCGCCAGTCAGATCGGCGCAGGCTTGGTCGGTGTGATGTATGTCTTAGATGAGCCTTCAATAGGCTTACACCAGCGAGACAATGAACGCCTACTTAAAACCTTGATACACCTCAGGGATTTAGGTAATACCGTAATAGTAGTAGAGCATGATGAAGACGCTATTCGTAGCGCAGATTACATTCTAGATATTGGTCCTGGCGCAGGTGTTCACGGCGGACATATAGTCGCTGAAGGTAAGATTAAGGATATTCTAAAAAATAAAAAATCCTTAACTGGACAGTATTTGTCAGGCAAACAAGCGATCGATATCCCGAAAAAAAGAAGAGAAGTATTTGAAAATAAATACCTCACTCTCAGCGGCGTCACCGGGAACAACTTACAAAGTGTCGAGCTTAATTTACCTGTAGGAATTTTCACCTGTGTCACGGGCGTTTCGGGATCAGGTAAGTCCACCTTAATTAACAGCACCCTTTATCCGATAGCGGCAACAGAGTTAAACAAAGCTTCAACACTAACACCATCGGCTTATGACAAATGCGAAGGCATGGATCACTTTGATAAAGTAGTTGATATCGACCAAGGCCCAATCGGTCGAACACCTCGTTCAAACCCCGCGACTTATACTGGAATTTTTACTCCAGTGAGAGAATTATTTGCTGGTACTCAAGAAGCTAGAGCACGTGGCTACAAACCCGGCCGATTTAGTTTTAACGTTAAAGGCGGCCGCTGCGAATCATGTCAAGGAGATGGCTTGATCAAAGTTGAAATGCACTTTTTGCCAGACGTGTATGTGCCATGTGATATCTGTAAAAGTAAACGCTACAACCGTGAAACTTTAGACATTACTTATAAAGGCAAAAATATTCATCAAGTCTTGGATATGACTGTGGAAGACGCGCGTGAGTTTTTCGACGCTATTCCGGCAATCAAAAGAAAACTGCAAACCTTAATCGATGTCGGTCTGACTTATATTAAACTTGGACAAGCGGCGACGACGTTATCTGGCGGTGAAGCGCAAAGAATCAAATTATCTAAAGAGCTGAGTAAACGTGATACAGGTAAGACTTTATATATTCTAGATGAGCCAACCACAGGTTTACACTTCCATGACGTTAAACAATTACTCGCGGTATTGCATCGTTTATGCGACCACGGTAATACTATTGTGGTTATTGAGCATAACTTAGACGTGGTTAAAACAGCCGACTGGGTAATTGATTTAGGTCCTGAAGGTGGTAACAAAGGCGGATTAATTATCGCTGAAGGAACGCCTGAAACTGTTGCTAAAACCAAAGGTTCACATACTGGTCATTTCCTGAACGAGCTTTTAAAATAGTGTCTGACACTAGTGTTCTAATCGTCGGTTATGTCTGGCCAGAGCCGAACTCATCAGCTGCTGGCTCACATATGTTATCGTTATTGCGATTATTTAAGCGGCAAGGCTGGCGAGTTGTTTTTTCTACGCCCTCACAAAAAACAGATCATATGATCGACTTAGCCAATGAAGGAATTGAAAGTGTAGAGATAGAGCTGAACGACTCTAGCTTCGACAAATTTATTACTGAACTTAGTCCAGATATTGTTTTGTTTGACCGTTTTATGATGGAAGAACAATTTGGTTGGCGAGTGGAACAAGCTTGCCCTAATGCGATGCGAATTTTAGATACTGAAGATTTGCAATGTTTAAGAAGCGCTCGACATACTGCGGTAAAAGCCGAACGCGAGATGACTCAGCAAGACTTATTTGGTGATTTGGCCAAGCGTGAAATTGCTGCGATTTTACGCTCGGATCTATCTCTAATTATTTCAGATTATGAACTGAATTTACTTGAGCAAACTTTCAAAATTGATTCGGCGTTATTACATCATTTACCATTCTTGTTAGATAACAGCAAATCATTACCTGAAAAAAGAATATTTGAAGACCGCAAACATTTCGTCACCATCGGCAATTTTCGTCATGCCCCTAACTGGGACTCAGTGCTTTACCTTCAAAAGATTTGGCCTCTGATCCGAAAAAAAATCCCCGACGCTGAACTGCACATTTATGGCTCTTATCCACCTAAAAAAGCAACGCAACTCAACAACCCTAAAACGGGATTTTTAGTAAAAGGCTGGACTGAAGATGCTTTTGAAGTATTAGCCAATGCAAGGGTTTGTTTGTCGCCGCTCCGTTTTGGCGCAGGTATTAAGGGAAAATTTATCGACGCGATGCAGGCTGATACGCCTTGTGTTACCACTGACATTGGGGCAGAAGGAATGACCGGTGAATTAGAGTGGCCAGGGAAAATAGAAAACAACATTGAAGCTATTGCTGCTGCCGCAATCGATTTATATCAAGACAAAAAGTTGTGGCAAAAAAAGCAAGAAAATATTTTACCTCTGTTAGAAAATAGGTATGACTCTGAAAGGCTTTCCTCTGATATTTTGTCTAAGATAGAAAGCATCAGTTCTAATTTGGAACAACATCGGCTGAATAATTTTACCGGTGCAATGCTAAATCACCATAGTATGAAAAGTACCAAGTTCATGTCTCAGTGGATTGAGGTGAAGAACAAGCTAGAAGAGTTAAACGATTCTTAACTCAATATTGATTTATAGGTTGCATAAATAATATTGCTATTTATTATTTTTCCATAGATCAGTGTAAATCCCAACAAAAGATTCATCAGATTCCCTATTACTTACTCCATATTGAAGCGAACTCCCTGGAGGTTCATAAGTACCAAATAACCGATCCCAATGCATAAAAACACCACCGAAGTTTGCTGAGTGTTTTTGACTATGATGCACTCTGTGGTTGGCAGGCGAATTAAATATAAAGTCAATTAATTTACTTTCACCGATTAACTCTGTGTGTAACCAGCCTTGATAATGAAAAACAAAAAGTTGAGTTGCGACTAAAATTAAAGGCTCAATGCCAAGCAATATCCACGGAGCATAAAATAATGGTGCAACCAATTGATTAAGACAGTTCACTCTAAATGCCAAAGGTATATTGTATTCTTGCCCTGTATGATGAGTTCCATGATAGAGTTTCCACAACAGCTTAATTTGATGTCCAGCTCTATGTTCGCAATAATAGCTAAAATCACATAATGTTATTGCGAGCAATAATCCAATATAGAAATTATCAATTGTGTATATTGAATATTGACTCAACCATTGATAGAAGACTGCCCAGATAGGGGCTATAAGAAAATATAATATCGTATTTGGCGGTACAGTACTAAGTGATATCAGCTTTTCTTTATCGAGTTTTTTTCCTTTACTTCTCTGCCATTCTAATAGCCACAAAAATATAGTCGCTACAATAAAGAGCGATATTAGTGCACTTAACAATATTTTTTCAAATACAAGATCAATCAACATTTTCAAAAATTTGCTTTATCGCAATCGCTTTTTTTTCATGTGCACCGTAAATTATTGGTTTATTGCTCCAGTTATCATTTTTTCTAAACCTAGTATTATATTCACAAAACGACATTAACTCTCCATCGGTACTTAGTATATGATGACAACAATTTGATACTCGGTCTAAGTCATAATTAAAACGATCCATAAAAGGTTTGATCGCGATACCAAAGACATCACTCGGCCGGATCATTTTTTTTGCCAAGGCAGTGATACCTCGACTTATCCACGAAGATTTATTCTTATCCAGAACTGAACGAATTTCATCTTTATCTAATATCGTCTTATACGCAACTTCATTCATCACTCGACCGATATCAATTTTTTGGGTGATATTAAATAAAATACCAAACCGACGCGCAAATAAGCTAGTCCATCCGCAGTTAGGATGTGAGCATGGAATAGGCATAAAGTCTTCCAGAATGACCTTGCTTGGCAACGATTTAACGATCGCGTGAGCCACAGTAGACAAGGTCGGACGTTTTTTAGCATCAATGGGAAGTTGATATCTTCCGCTATAAAATGTTGGCAAAAATCCAATCAGCCGAATATGTTTATGTTTTAATCCTTGCTTCATCACCCAGTCAATTTCGTTTTCACTCAAGTCTTGCGCTACAGTCATAGTAAGCTGCATACATATCTTATGTTTAGCCAGCAACGTAATAACTTTTTCGCGTGCCTTTAAAGTGTCGGCACGTCTCAACGATTGATTAGTTTGAGTTTCACTACCGTCGAACTGTAGTAATATTAGTAACTTTTCACGCATAACCGCGAGTCGTTTACTAATAAGTTCTTTAGATATTTCTAGTCCATTGGTTGGCAAATAGATCATACCGACTTTATCTTTGGCATATAACCACTCCACCATATCCCAAAATTGAGGATGGATTGTCGCTTCGCCTCCGGTTACTTGGATAGAGTCAATGAAAGATTTTTCATCAATTAACTGTCTTATATAGGACTTAAACTCTTCAAAAGGTAATATCCGATCGCCAGATGCATCAGCGTAACAAACTCTGCAAGCTAAATTACACGCATTAGTCACTTCCACTAAAATAGTGCAGGACTTATTGATAAGCTGAGAAGCAAAGGGATTATCACTAATGCTACAGGATTCCTTTTCTTTCTCTTGCCCTGAACCGCAGCAACTTTGATACTCAGGAATAAAAAATTCTTTATCCTTTATATAATTTTTACCCCATGAATCTTTATTAGAAGTTCGATAAAAATTAGCGTCATTTTCAATTAAATTAATAGACCAACTCTTTTCGTCTGTTGGATTACTGTTAAGACATGTATCACATAGTTTCTTTAACCAGACTTTGTCGTTACTTTGAAATACAGCAGCTCTAGTATGATTTAAACAAGTTTCACAAATACTTATTGTTGTTTTGAACAGAACTTCTTTTTCGTGCAATTCAAATAATGTTCTTACCTGCTCTTCACTGAGTTTTTTTAACTCATCACTTAATGTTCTTTTCCTATCAGAGCTATTAGTTTCAAAGTCAGTATCATTATTGCAACAGTTACTACTCGTTTCATTTGAATTAGTTGTTCGTCTATTGATATTACTAAGCATATTGTAAGTTCCACTCTAATAAACGACTTGAAATACTATAAATCCAGCGATGACTTGTATTTATTCTCAGCTTATAATGAGTAACAACTTTTCTAAGCTGCTGAGAAGAAAACTCAATATTGGCTTTCTTTTCTGCCAACTGGTGGAGTGACATCATATCTAATGCTTGTTGCCTGGGTAATAAGTCAAACACCGCATTTTTAGTATATTCAACGTGATATTGCTCATCAGATAGTACTTTACTAACTACTTTTTCGGCATAGTCAGTCGGAGATAATTGACAGGCATCTGCGTGAAATTCTAAAGACTGACTTATCCTTTTTTCCAAAAAATACAAATGCGCCATAAAGCTCGCCAATTTTCTAGTTTTGGTGTCCGGGCTATCTTTTTCAAGAATATGAAACCCCTCCGGCGTATGCTTTTTTATTACATGATTATAAACATCGGCCATAGGTAGCTCTACAATAGGCTGCTGCATCTTTTGAATGGTTTTCCTATACATTAGTACATGTCTGTCTTCATCTTCCATGTGCTTATTCATTGCAGACAACAACTCTTGATCTTGAACAATATGCTTAGGAAAATAATCGTTAACTTTATGCGGATATTCTTCGCCATTCAAATACAAATTGAGTACAAACCCATGAAGTTCAGGATTTCTACAGATATCACGGTGCAAGTTTTTCTTTATAATTGAAATCATAATATTAAAATACCGCTAAACATGCGCCAAACACGAGTGTACCGATCCCAATAAATACACCTATTATAGTTATTAGGGTTTTAAACAAAATATAAATCACACTTTCTTTTTCTGGTTTTTTATCCTTCATTTCTAATTCAAAAAAACTCTTTTCCTGGTCGCGCTCTTCGCTATTATCTTGCTCTCTGTCATCCATAATTCACCCTTCTTGTAATTGTATTGCTTTTCTTGTCTTGTCTTGCGATAAAGGAAATAACACCAGCTATCACTAATATAAATGCAAACAATTGATAAGCTGAGTAGCCCCAAAATGCTTTTTCAGTTACTCTTAAATACTCGCTAAAAAAGCGAAAGATTCCGTACATCATCATAAATAAGGCAAATATCTGCCCTTCAAATTTCTGCTTTTTGTACAGGTAAATCAAAAATAACCCTGCACTTAAATGAAAGCCTATTTCCATTATTGCAATAGGGTATCTCGGTATATCATCTAAATGCTTAATCGCTAGAAAAGAATTTGATTTGGCACCTAAACAACATCCACTAAACCAACAGCCGATACGACCAGTTGCAATTGAAAATGGTAAAACTATGGCAAACCTATCGTTTGGTAATCGTTTATAGCCCATAAGAGGTTTGGCGATTTCGGCAAATATAAACCCAAACAATAATGCACCGACAATAGAACGACCGCTAAATATTAACTCAAACCAATGTTCAAAAGGTTCTATCGGCCAGAGAACATCCCCCATTAAAACAGCTAGTTTCGCACCAAATATGGCGCCAATAAAAGTGATAGATTGCAAGTAAAAATACTGTTTTTTTTCTTTTGGATTGTTGAAACTCTTCGTTAGAGGAAATATAAAAACTAATACAAAAGCTGAGACAACAGAAATCATATAAATAGGATTAATTGACAAGTTGGTCGAGCCAATAACTAAATCATCCATAACCAATAGCCCGTAAAAACAATTAGCGATAAACCCGCTTGTTGATGAACTCTTTTTTCTTTAATGTGCAAGTCTTTATGATAAACCACTTCATCGATTAACATACATGGAAAACAAATTAGCATCACCACTTTCGCATACTGATTAAAACCAAAACAAGCCAAAACTATAAAAGCAATAATTAAGGGTAAAATCACATTGTGCAATATTCTCTCTAATTTTGGTACTAATCGTTCATGATTGTGCATCCATAAATCATAAGCAGCTAGACCTAAATAAGGTAAAGCAAGTATAAATAAAGTAGGGTTGAAAATGTTCATACTCCTTTTATTAGTTATCATTAACATAACACTTATCCATATTAGAATGAAAACAAAGTGTTATCGCTATTTTTATGCTTTTAATCTGCTTTGTATTAAACTCTTTTAGCTATATTTCTTACCAAAGAAGCTCCATTTAACTACTCGTCATTTTTGTACGCACTAAATATAGGATATCAAAGCCTGTATTTTTTGAAGCTAATCAACCACTCTTTGTATTTTTCGATTCAACTCATTGACTGGCCACAGTTTGGATAGTCAACTCGCCTCATCTGTGCCTGTAAACTTTGGTAATTACACTTCTTAACTGCCCCCATCTGTCAGGTGAAAACATCCCCCAAGTAATGACTACAAGCACAAGTATTAATTGCAAACTAAAAAACAAAGTGATTCCCATCCAATGAAAACCTTCAAAATTTACTTCAGCAATAAATTGGACCCCAGCAACGACCAGCAAAGAGGTTATTAACACTATCAACAACCTCCAAATGTAAGACCAGACACTAAAGAATATTTCATGTTTCTGTGGACTATTCAACTTGTAAGTTTCACCAATAACTAAATAAATGCAAATCAAACCATATAAACTAATAAAAGCATAAAGCACAAATAAAAATAACAACTCAATAGCAGAAAACTCTGCCTGCTTGCTTGTTATAATTAGCCAAAGAGTAATTACAGAAATACAAAAAAGAAACGCCTTCACAATAGTTGTATATTTCGAAAATATTGATGCAATCAAGCGATTCTCCTATTTACAGTTAGCTTGACTAAAGACGACCATTATTATATCCATCAATTTGTCGTATTTTGAAATCTTCAGGCTCCCAATCTTCTCTAAACAACACCATCAGACTGCTCGACATTTTTTTATGCACTGATACTCGAGTATCGAACTCTGCCATTTTTAGAAATTCGTCCACCACTCTTTGAATTTTTCGATTGAGTTCATTGGCTGACTCTGGAGTTAGCATTCCCCACACAAATTTCATGTGATTACTTGAATCGTCAATAGTAGGTTTTAAATACTCTTGTAAGACAGACTCCAAAAAAAACTTCTGAATCGGGCCTCCAGTCTGCCATGAAAAATGCCTGGATAATTTCAAGCGATAGCGATTACCCGGCAGCATTTCTATAATACTCAAACGATCAAGTTTGGCAAAAAACTGAATTAGCTCTGTTTCTTTAAATGAATATTTCTCCAATATTTCATCAAACTTCCAGTGATTGATAATACAAACCAGCACCAAGACCAAACGAACGTCGGTGACGATGGCCTTTTCTTGCTCTATTGATAGTTGTTCGCTTAACTCTCTTTCACTTTCTGCCAGTTTAACCAGCCTTGCTATATCTATCTGTGCGATTTGACATAACTTATCAAGTCTTTCTAAGGTAATACTGTGATCTGAAAAAATCCGTTTAATACTCACTTCTGACAGTTCTAATTCTGCAGCAATGTGACGATATGTTTTACCTTGACGCCTAAATTCTCGTTTTAGAGCTTGAATAAGACTATTGGCTTCGGTGGTATGGGTCATATGTTTGCCTTTAAATGATTCATCTGCAGCATTAGTTAGGATAGTTAATCATCAATTTCTTAATTTTTGTAGTGCGCAATAAAACGTATCAGATATTGATACTAACAAAGTCACAAACTAACACTAATTCATACATGGTTGCACCTAAAGATTCTATTTGCAATCCTACATCCAGAAACAATTAATCCTACAAACAAAAAATGAGGTATCAAAATGGATTATCTAGTTTATATAATGATGTGCATTTTTCTAATTATTGGGGTCTATCAATTTTATTTTTGGACTCAAAACCATGCTAAAAAGTCACCGAGAAGCCTAGAAACTTCGTTAGATAGAAAATTTAAACTGAAACCTAAATGGACCTGGGTCTACAGCGGATTGTATTACCCTGTGATTATTCTAATCATATTTTCAGTCAATGATATGCGTGAGTTTAATTACACAGCCATGAGCTTTTTCTTTTTACTATTTATGCAAATGGCTTTTTTCTACTTCTACCCTGTTGCAACGCCCGCTTCATGGCGTGAGAACATCCAAGGCGACCGCTATTCTGTAGGCTTACTCAAATTAGTACATAGCTTTGATAAATCCAGTAATTGTTTTCCTAGTATGCATGTTAGCGTTGCTACATTAACGGCACTGCATTTAATGAATAACAGTCCTCAATTGGGAGCGTGGCCACTTTCGTTTCCTATTCTAATAGGATTGAGTGCCTTATATACCAAGCAACATTATATTGCTGATCTTTTACCAGGCGCGGCATTGGGTTGGATGGCGTTTCAAGTGTATGGCTTTGTCTATTAGCCGCTATGCTTTAAAATCCTTTTGATTTAGACTATGTCAATTATTCCTGATAATTGACATAGTGTGAGTTTAACCGCTTGCAATACGAACTAAATGAAATCGACTAAAATTACTTGTCTTCTTGTACCGCTATTTCTAATGAATAGTTTGCTTGCCTACTCTGAATCCAAAACAGAACAAATAAAACCATTTACCAGTGACGGTTGTTCGTCTTTTCCTGATGGAACAATTAAGCAGAAAAAACTCTGGCTTAACTGCTGCGTTGAACACGATAAAAGTTACTGGATGGGCGGAACAGAAAAACAAAGATTACAAGCTGATAAAGAACTGAAATCTTGTGTGGAAAAAACAGGCGAAAAAGCCATTGCTAATTTAATGATGGCTGGAGTCAGGTTTGGTGGTTCCGCTTATTTACCAACTAGCTTCAGGTGGGGTTATGGCTGGGACTTTAAACGAGGATACAAAAAGTTGAACGATAGAGAATTAGAATTCGCAAATAAGCTTTTAAAAAAGTATGAAAACGGAATAAAGTAATCTCGGATGAAGCATAACTTTACATTTCTTAACTCAAGATTTTGAACTACTGCACTGCCAACAGAGGTTAAACTGCGCTTCATTTATTTCCTTACAGTTTTGACATTCCCACGTTGGTTGTTCCTGACTAGACTCTGCTAGATCATTTTTTATTAGCTCTTCTGCTTCAATTTTTTGAGAGGCATCTTTGAGCCAAAGCTCCGGCCAACAATTTCCAATTTCAGCAATACCTATTCCTTGAACCTTTTCATTTTTAATGAACCCCAAAATCCCATTGCTTTCTAATAGGTTTTTCATGTGATTAACTAAAATTGAATTTTCGTTTGAATAGACTCTCAATGTATAACGCTCCTGTGAATAGAGTGTTTTAAACTATCACAGGATAATATTTGAGGCAATTGGTGAGTCGGATTGGCTAGTTGGTAACTGATAATTGGTATTAGGTCTAATTACTTTTTAATGGCTTTTCTTCAAACTTACTGTCAGTGGCTTCTTTAGTGATAGGCAGTCTATAAACAAAAATCGCGGGCGCTAGCATTACCGCAAAAATAGTGAGTTTAAGCCAAAGGGTATCGATCATTATTGAACTATAAATGCAGGCGCAAATCATCATAAGCAGCGCCATGGCTTTAGCCTTTTTAGGAATGCTACGAGTTTCATTCCAATTATGGATGAATGGCCCAAACCATTTATGGCTTAGTAACCACGAATGTAAGCAAGTTGAAGATTTAGCAAAACAGCCAGCGGCTAAAATTAAGAATATTGTTGTTGGTAGGCCTGGAACAATAACCCCAATCATACCAATAACAACCAAACACAAACCGCAAAGAATTAGTAAGTACTTAGCAAACCCTTGATATTGTTTTTTCAATTCTTGTCCCTTTAACTCTGAACCTTCCAACTCTTGACCCTTAAGCCCATTACCTTTGCTCTCTTGCACATTCACTACTGATCCGTCCCTTTGATGTATTAATATCCCTATTAAACTTCATTCTAGACCATGAGCTGGATTTTACCATGCTATTAACGAGCACCCTGCATACCGCCGCAATGAATAAGTAGTATTTTACTACCTTCTAGGAAATAACCTTGCTTAATCAAATCCATCGCGGCATAAAAAGACTTCCCATTGTAAACAGGCTCAAGAGGTATTCCCTGCTCACTTTCAAATTGACTGATGAAGCGTAACAACTGATCATTTCTTTTGGCATAACCACCAAAATCATAGTCATTAATAACTATTGGTTTCTCGTCCCCACCTGCCAATAACGCTACATGCCTTTCTATTTCATCGTCGTTTTTAAGCACGCTCACTCCCACAACTTTGGTAGTAAGTGCTAACCTAGATACTCCCGCGCAATATCCCGCCAAGCTGGTTCCCGTGGCACAAGCAATTAACAAATAGTCGTACTGCTCGTTTAACTCCATTAATGACTCAATACTGCCCTTAACCGCAAGCTGGTCAAAAGCCCCTTCGCTAATCCAATAGGTGTCATCTTCTAGGTTAGGTTTTGACTCTCGATATTCTCTAAAAGTCGCTCTATCAACGTTTTGGATTTTGGCGCCCCAGCGTATTGCGTCATGTAACATCGGCGTCAACTTTTGTCCTTTATGAGCTCTAACATAAAGTTCTACCTGCCAGCCTAATAGCATCGATATATAACTTAGAGTGTGCAATAAATTGGAGTACTGACCGCCCATAACAGCTATTTTCTTATATCCTTTTGCTTCAACTTCTAATAATAAATACTTTAATTTACGCCATTTATTACCGGAAATAATTGGGTGGATTAAGTCATCGCGCTTAATGTCTAATTGTATGTTTTGAGATAATGTTTCAGTTGTAGAAATTGATTGGATTTTTGAATGCTTTAACAAAGAAAAAAGATGAGCTACTTTTTGAAAGTGCATAAAAAACCACCAATTATTTAAGGGCGGCTATTGTGAATGAAATAAGAGTGATTTGGCTAGTGCTGTTTTATTGGGTTTGGCTGATAGTTTTGGCTTCTATTATGAGTTAACTACTTTTTGTGAGGTTAATAGCCAAGAGGTACCTTGTTTTCTTCTATTAGTACGAATTCGTCTGTTTAAACCGAAGTTTTTCAATAGGGTTTCAACTCGCTCGTTTTTACACTCGCGCCGTCGCTCAATCCGGCGTTCAGGTCCCATATAGACACCTTCACCCTCAATTACAGTCAGCTGAACATTTTTGTCTGTCTTGCTCATTATAAAACCCCTTTAACACCAGAAATATAAACTCTCCAATCAAACTTCCTCAGATTGAAACTATTGGCGATGTAATTAATGAATATTCCCTTTGTTCTGTTCTCCTTATTTTCAAATGATTCTAGAGGCTTTAGGTCAAAAATCAAACGATTCTCTGATATTCACGTGAAATTTGCAGATAAGCAGCCTATTTTTGGATAAATATCTCAAATACATAATGATTCCCCTCAATTATGA
>Ga0114899_1000698_pt1 | contig 22550 bp, 25 predicted proteins | sample MalvireepMed_215_FD_83497 | JGI IMG/M metagenome (GOLD analysis project Ga0114899, IMG submission 83497) | Marine viral communities from the Global Malaspina Expedition - Malaspina viral metaG DeepMed_215 | ecosystem: Environmental > Aquatic > Marine > Oceanic | place: Mediterranean Sea...
ACGGCCCGCCTACCTCGACGCCTGGCGCCGCGCCTACCCCCCCACCGACGGGCTTCAGGACGAGATCGCCCTCGCTTGGACAGAAGCCGTTCTCGCCGGCCTGGACCCCCGCGAGATCTGGGCCGAGGCCACCGACAACCTTGAGGACGCGAAGTCGCCCGCAGCAGTCATTGCCCACCGAATCCGTCACCAGACCCGCGAGGCCGACACAGCCGACGAACCGCCCGCCGTAGCCCCCAGCACCCTCGGCACCGACACCGAACTGACCGCATGGCTCACCGACACCCGAGCAGCCCTGACCGCACCGCCTACCCCCGGACCGGTCAGCGACTTCACCGAGTCCTATCTCGCCCACCGGTCCGCAGAACAAGAGCGCGGCCCGGACGCCGAGACGACATCCGGACCGCAGTCGGAGTGGGGGGCCAGCACCGATTCCGCACCCGACCCGTGGTGAGTCACCAAGGGTTAGGGAAAGTGCTCAGCAGTACTAGCGGCATTCTTAGCCGACCTCTGCTGAGGTCTCGACCTCCGGGGCTGTATCGACAGACACCACAGCGCTGTCGAAGGTGGCGGTGGCGGGCTGAGCTGTCTGTTCGGATTGGGCGATGAGCTGGGACGGTGTCTGCGTCCCTATGCCGGTGTCGATGACGCCGGCGACTTCCCGCGATCCGCTGCCCACTTCGGTCTTCAGTTCCTCCTCGGTGAGGCCGACCCTGCGCTCACCTGCGAGGACGGCAGTATCGGCCGCCGACAGGTCGGGGCGGTCGGTAATCGCTGCGTCGAGCACACCGGCCAGCTCGTGCTCGGTGATTTCCATTGTCACTACGGCGATCACTGCCAGCGTCAGGAAATCCGGGTCGGGGCCTGACTGTTCACGAGCGCGGCGTACGGCCTCATCGCGCTCATGCTCGGCCTGGACGCGATCAAACTCTGCCTGCCGGCGGGCCTCCTGGGCGGCCTGCACCAGCCGTCTGCGCTCCAGCTCCGCGGCGATCACCTCCCGCCGTGCCTGCGCTACAGCCTCGGAGACGCCGGAATCTGCCCGCGCGGTCTCGACCACGAGCGAGCCGACTGAGTGCTGGCGGACGGAGTGCTCACCGAGTGAGCGAGTCCGCGTCGGGTACGGACTAGCCGCCGCGCCCACGCGGGCGTGACGGATCAGATCGGCGACCACCGGGTCGCTGGGATGCGAACTCATAGCGAGCCTTCCTCAATGGGGTCAGACTTCAGGGGTTTGCCCGGCTGGTGGCTAGAGGTGCACGCCACCATCGGCGAGCGCTCTCCCGTCAGCATCGGCATGTGGTGATCACCGATCGTGCGCAGGAAAACTTCGTCGCAGATGGCCGGGTCCCTGCGAGCCAGAGACTCATACGCGAGCCACATCGACCGGATGCGGAACCGAACAGATCGGTGCGCCCACCAGCGAGAGCACCACTTCTGGCTCATCCCCGTCGACTCGTAGGCGAGCCGCAGATAATCGTCGAAGAAGGCGAACTCGTCGGTGAACCGCAGGATGGGCGGCACGCCCAGCTCAGTCTCGGCGAACCGCTGGACCTCCCTCTCCACGGTGCGAGCAAGGTGGCCGGTGAGCCCAGGTGTTGCCAGAACATCCTCTACAGCTGCGGGTAGCGCCTCTTTGGTCACCGTCGTCAGGGTCTCGCCGAACGCCTCGACGAGCTTCTTGTCGAACAGGTGGCTCATTTTTCAGTCAGCTCCTTAATCGTCGGCAGATCCTGGTGGTCCCACCGCACCATCCGCCCAAGGATGGGGCGGCGCCCCGTGGCGAGCACGATCATTCGTCCGAACGGCAGGGCAGCCAGTTCGGCAGCCGTAATGGTCTGCCGCTCAACGGTTTGCGTAGACACCGATCGCCCGCGATCACCGCCGCCGTGGGAGATCGACCGCTGCTGCTCGGTGTGGGTACCGATCAAGTGGGCCAGTTCCTCCAGGAACCGGTAGTCCTTGTGTCCGGGTCCGATGACCACGATCGCTGCGGCCGACCACAGCTTCTTCATGCCCTGTTCGCCCCAAACCTCGACTCCCTGGGCGTAGGACTGGAGCACGGTGTCGCAGATGATGCCGCGAGAGCCGAACGTGGAGTAGTAGTCCGGAAGTCTGGGCCAGCGCACGATGTTGGCGATCTCGTCCAGGGCGGCGGTCACCGGCACTGGCAGACGCGAACCGGGGCACTGGTCGGCCCGGTCGACCAGTGCCTTGAACACCGCGACGGTCAGGATCGAGGTCACCGGTCGGCCGATCGGATTCTCCTCGTCGGACACCAGATACAGAGTGTCGGCCTCAGAGCTTGCGAAGGCGACCGGGTCGAAGCGTTCGGCGCCGGCCTGGGGGGTCAGCCACCGCACGATCTGACGTCGACCGAGGCAGGAGATCATGTTCTTGGCGGCGGAGAACACGTTGGATCGGGTGCGTGGTTCTGCCGCATACTTGCTGGCCAGGTCGGCGGCCTGGGGTCCCCACTGACTGTCGGACAGTATCTCCACCGGGGTGGAATCCTCGAGGTTGGACACCCAGCCGTAGACGTCAGTGATGGGCCGACGCCCCAGCGCAGCGGCCAGGAACAGTGAGGCGAGCAGGTCCACGGCCTGGCTGTAGAAGTAGGCGTTGGGGTCGCTACCGGCCTCACCGCGGGCCGAGGCGGCGTTGAAGATTTCGGCCAGCTCTTCGGCGTTGCCGTCCCACCACTGGTCCCGGCGCACGAAGTCGAGCGGATCGAAGTACCAGCGGGAGGTGTCCAGTCCAACGGCCTTGTCCTGCGGGTCGAGTACCCACACCCGGCCGACCTGCTGCCGAAACGGCATCGTGGCCTCGATGACGTCGCGCTTGCAGGAGGTGGAGATGCAAATTCCCGGTGCCCGCCGGATCATCGGGATGATGCGGCTAGAGGTCTTTCCCTGCCGTGGTCCCCACAGATCCAGGTGTAGGTCTTCCCACCCGCCCCAGAGGTCTTGACCGGTGGCGACCTCTTTGCCGATGTACACCCCGGGCGTGGTCACCATCTCACCGCGCTCGCGGTTCGCGCGGGCGACGGTCTTGGCGGACAGGGACCGGACATCGGAGCGCCCTGCCAGGTGCTTGGCCACATCGTCTACCCGGGTCCGGCCCGCGTTGCGCCGCCCCAGAGCGCTGGCTATCACTAGAAGCACGATGAAAACGGCGGCCACCAGGCTCACCGCAACGATCGTGGCCCCACCACTCCACTGCACCTGTCCTTGGAGTAGGTCAATGACCGCCACCACAGGGTTGCCGGGAACGACCTGACCGGTCGGGCTGATCTTCTCTCCGAGCTCCAGGCTCGCCCACGCTCCCAGCACCGCGACTGCGGCCACACCCATCGTGGCCAGCGCGATCGTGGGACCGGGTTCGGTCTGCTGCGGACGACGCGCTACGTCTTTGCCTGCCATCTTGAAAACACTCCCTGTAGTGGTGTTGGTCGTTACTGGCCGACGGATCGGTACTGATAGCTGGCGACTTTCCAGGCCTCGCCCACGCGCTCGAGCTCGACGGTCACGGTGATCGGCTCCAAAGGCGTTGTCGCGCCGTCCGGGTGCAGCACCTTCTGCCGGAGGTGGACCACTCGCGTGGCCTGCCTCGCCTCATTGGCGACCGGGTCCTGATCGGGGCCAAGGGTGGCCACTCCGATGACGCGGTCACCCGACCTGGCCCACGCCGGCCACTGCCGCGGGGTCGGATCGGGGTCAGGACGAGTTGATGCAGTTTGGGCCAGGGGGCCGGTGAGCTGATCGGCGATGGCATTCATCGCATCCCACGGGGACTGCTGCGTGGCAGGTGTCCACGTGTGCAGTCCCGAGATCGCCGCGACGGCGACCTCATCAGCCGTGCTGATCGGCTCTATGTGCACGTGAGCATCGGTGCCGGGTTCGTCCTCGCGTCCGAGCGTGACGGCCGCGGCGATGGCCGCAACCACCACTGCCACCACTAGTGCCGCTAGTACGCCAACCTGGGTCTTGGTCACGGGCGTGCTCCTCATTCCTGGTCGATCATGCGTTTGCGAATCGAGCGGCCTCTTGCGGCACGATCTGGACGTATTTCTGGGTCTCTGCGTACGGCGGCACACCGCCGAACTGCTTCACTGCGCCGGGGCCGGCGTTGTAGCCGGCCAGCATCAAGGTCTGCGGGTCCCCGGTCAGCTCACCGGAGGCGATGGCCTCGCGTTGACCGCCTGCGATCTCGCACAGGTAGCGCGCAGCGGCCATCGTCGCGTCGGCCGGATCGGACGGTGACCCCGACCCCGGTGGGCCTGCAATCTGCCCGTTCTCATCCACTTTCGCCCCCTTAGAGGCCCAGGTTCCGGGCATGAACTGCCCGTACCCTTGCGCCCCTGCCGTGGACACCGCAGTGGCCTGGAACCCGGCGGACTCGTGATAGATCAGCCCCGCCAGCAGCGGCGAATCGACCTCGCGGCACACCTGCCCGCCAAGTGCGATCCACTTGCGCAGCTCGTCGGGGATCTCGCCGTCGTTCAGGCTCCGGTGACCGAAGTCCGGTGCACAATCGTCGTCGCCCAGAGCTCCGGTGGTCTCCGAGGTGTTGTCGGCACCGTCTGTTGGTGCGGCGCCGTAGGTCTGGCCCGCAGACGGCATCCCGCCACCGACGGTGGTCACGTGCACGTGGTCGTAATGGTTCTCAGTCGGATTGCCCCGATCGTCCATCAGGTGCGGTTGGCCTGACGACGGGATATACATCTGCCGCCAGATCATGTACTCGAGATGGAAGAACTCGCGGTGGGTCAGCAGGTAGTTCTTGATCCGGTTGCCCAGCTCACGCCCTTCGGAGGACTCGTAGTTCGGGATCATGATGTCCACCGCCCGACCCGATGGGTGATCCGGGAAGTCATCAACGGGCCGCCACCCACCGATGGTCTGCACGTCAGGGAATCGCTGCGCCACTGCCCGGGCAACCCGGATCGAGTCGGTCTGGAGGTTGGCCTTGGACTGGATCTTGTCCGAGTCCGGCATCTCCCCGCCCGAGTGTGGGGCCGGCGTGGGGTCGGTGGCGTCGCTCTCGTCTTGGCCGGTGTCGGCCGGCCCCGATCCGGGGTTGACTGCCCGGTCCAGCCACGGCTGTGGATCGGTCTCGGTGCCACCGGACAGTCGCCCGCCCTGCCACACCTCCAAATGCAGGTGGGGTCCCGTGGACTGTCCGTTGTTGCCGACCTTGCCGATGTATTGGCCTGCGGTCACGGTGTCACCGGTCTGTACTGCGACACCGTCGTCCCACATATGGCCGTACACGGTCGAGAAGGCCTGGCCGTCGATCGTGTGATCGAGGACGATCCAGTTCCCGAACCCGGACGCCTGGCCAGCAGCAGTGACCACTCCCCCGGCCATCGCGTACATGGCGGTGCCGTCGCCGGCGGCCAGGTCGATGCCCCGGTGGCCTGGGCGGTCGGCGCTCTTGTAGGTCGAGGACACGACGTACTCGCCCTCGGCGATCGGCAGACTCAACTCGCCCGCGGGCACCCCGCCTGCGGAGGGGCTTCCACTTTCCGGCCGACACGGGTCCCCGCCGCCCGGGCCGAGCACGACCACCATCACCAGCGCCAGCAGGATGATCCCGATGACTAGCCCGGTGACCATTTTCATCGACCTCACGGAAGTCACTGACCGAGTCGGGCTCGAAGGGCAGCGACCTCGGCTTGCAGGGCTCGCAGGGACGTGGAGTTGTGCGCCTGCCATACGCCTGCATCGACCGACCACCGCCGCACCGAGTCGCGGCTGATGCCGAACTCGCGGGCGACGGCCTCAGCCGCGGCCGATGTCGAGGGGAACTGCGGTTCGAGCTGCGCGAACCGGTCGACTACTTCCTGACGGAACTGGGTGTCATACGGCGAGGTGCTCATGCCGGCACCGCCTGCTCGGCGGGCGTGCCGTCGAGCAGATCCCGGAATCGCACGTTGGTGTCGTGGATCCTGGTTTGGTCCTCGGTCGTGGTCAGCAGCACCTGGATCGGGATTCCTGCCGAGCCGTCCTTCGAGGGCTTGAGCATGAACTTGCCGCGGCCCAGTGGTGGCTTCTTCCGACGCTCCTGGTCGTCGTCATCCCCGACAGGGGCGGTGCGCTCGATCGGTGCGCCCTTGGACCAGGCGGTGATCATCGCCGCTTCGGCCTCGGTGAACTGCAAGACCCCGCGCAGGCGATCGAGCTCCCCGGCGGGCAGTCCGCCGCAGATGATCATCCCGGCTCGCTCGATGAAGCCCATCGCGGTCTTGACGTCGACCTCGTTGGGCAGAGTCTCCAGGTCTCGCCCGGTGTGAGTGATCATCAGCAGGCCCGTGCCATCGGTTCGGTTGAGCCTGGTGAGCTCGTCGACGCGCTGCACCATGCCCGCGCCGGCACCCAGGGTCGCCCACATCTCGTCGAGGATCGCCAGGAAGTACCGCTGTGGGGCCAGTCCGCAGTCGGCCAGGACGTGCGCGGCTTCCATCGCTCCGTAGGCATCGGACCAGCACGCCAACAGCACCCCGGCCTTGAGGGCTTGGTCTCCTCGAGCGATAGCGGAGACGTCGATACAGATCGCGGGGGCGTCCAAGTCGATCTTGGTGGTGGTGTGCTCGGCGAACACCTGGCCCATCACGCCGTCGGTCAGCGACTCGAGGGTCTGGACCAAGGTCCGCACGGTGTGGCGGTACTCGGTGTCGTCGCTCACGAACAGTGCACGCCGAAGGCCGTCGTTGCCGGCCCGGATGAAGTCGATCAGGTCCCGCAGCAGTGGCGGGGAGGCGAACGAGAACTGTCCTGTCTCGCGCATCGTGCGCAGTGAGGTCGACACGATCAGTCCCTCGAAGTCGGCCAGCGGCCGACCACGGATCAGCTCGGCCAGCGCCACCACCATCGTGACCTGGCGAGAATGGACCGACTCGGCGGTTTCGGTGATCGCCTCAGCCAGCTTCGTGGCCTGTTCGCTGTGTGCAGGCAGCGTGGCCAGGCGTGCCTGCATCACCGGGATCGCCTCACCCAGCGCTCCGGCCGCCAGCGGGTTGAGGTGGCCGTGGCCGTGGCCCAGGCGGATCACCTGCCCCTGCTTGCCGGCAGGGGTGACCATCGCCCGGGTCACCGGGACGTACTCGCCCTTGATGTCCCCGGCGACGATGGGAACATGACCCTGGGCGACCGCGCCGATGAACTGCTTGCGGATGACGGTGGACTTGCCCAGGCCAGGAAGCGACAGCACGAATGCCGACGGATTGCCGATGATGCCGGCCTTGAACCAGGACAGCACATCGCCCGAGACGTCCTGCCCGGTCTGGACGTGCACGCCCAGTGGAACACCGACCGCGGGCGCGGTGGCCCCCACGACCCACGGATTGAACCCACAGCCGTAGTTGGTCGAGGTCTGTGTCGCGCCGGGGGCAGAGACCACTGACATGCGGCCCGAGAACATTCCCTTGAAGCCGTGGCCGTCCACCGCCGAATACCGAGCGGTGAACCGCGGCTTGCCGTAACGCAGCGCCGAGGCCTGCCGCGCCGTGCGTGCCTGCTCGGCACGCTCGGGATGCTCACTGCACCACTGCTTGTATGCGCGACCCGTGGCAGTGAACACCCACGGCTGGTCCACATCGCCGGCGGTGATCCGGGCGTGCAGCTCCTCGAGTTCGGTCGGTCCGATCGGCGCGGTGGTGCGCCGCGCCATCACTCGGCCCTCGCAAACGACGAGATGGTCGACTTCTGGTCGAGCAGCACACCCAGCCCCATACCTGCGATGAACGCGGCGTCCTGCTGGCCGTTGGCCGAGTGCAGCCGCAGCTGCGAACGGTTACCCAGCTGGCCGATGATCGCCGACCCCTGCTCAAGCAGCTCCGCATCCCGCAGGGTCAGCGTCACCAGGAGCGAATACTCTCCGAGCTGACCGCCCCGCGCCAACGCCTGACGGGCAGCCTCGGTGCGCTCCAGGCGCAGCCCGGCCGAAGCCTTACCGATCGACCGGGACTTGTTCGCCGCGTTCACCGCATCGGTGTGCTCCTTCTCCACGGTGCGCACCCCGTCGCCCGCAGCGATCGGGCGGTACACCAACGTCACCCGCTTGCGCGGGATGTCGGACTTCGGCTCCAGCAGTGGACGCAGGACGTGGTCCGGGAACGCCGCAGCGGGCGGGGCGGCCATCTCGAACGACCGCGAGATCCAGTCCTCATGCCGGTAGCTGGCCCACTTGGCCACCGCCTGGGCGGGGCCGGCGTCCTCCCAGTCCACCCCCATCGACTCGCCCGACAGCCGCGCCCTATTGATCGACTCCTCCAGGTCCGGGCGGTAGCACCGCATCGCCAGGCCGATCGCATCCTCGGGAAGCATCGGAGTCGCCGAGACACCGGCATACTCCAGCCGCTGGTACAGGCCCGGAAGGCGCACGCCAAGGTCGGTGGCCATCGCCTCCGGGTCCTTGCGCTGCATCGCTGTGGCGGCCTTGAACGTCACCGCGATCCATGAGCGGGTCACGAGCTTGCCTTTAGCGAACTGCACCGCCGACTCGGCCTGGATACGGCGAGCGAGCTCCGGTGTCGACTCGTCGACAGACCGTTTCACTGCCGCGATCAAGTCCTGCCCGGTGGTGGGGAACGACTCCACCGTCACGGTGGCTGCCACGACGTCATCGTTGAGGGACAACTCCGCCAGCCACGCACCCCACTCCGCGGTCATGTTGTTGCGGTCAGTCACCGTCAGTGGCTCCTGGCCCCGGGAGGAGGCGTCGAGCAGCACGGTGTACTGGTTGAGCGCCTGATCACGGATCATGGCGAAGTCGTTGCCGGCCACGTCGCGTCCAACGTGGAGCTCGGTCTTTGCCAGAGCCCCGGGAAGACGGTAGCGGCCACCGGGGATGCGAGAGTTCGGGCCTGATCGGTAGATCGTTGACCCGGCCTTTTCGGCTCGCCAGAACTGAAAACGCATTTGTGCCACCTCGTAGAGAGTTCGATTTCCAATACGCAAGATCGCGGGAGCCAGGTACACCACCGCGGCGAGTGCGATCAACGCACCAGCGCCCAGTCCGCCCTGCATCAGCACCAACATCGCCACGATGAACGCGCCCCCGGCGATGAGCGTTGCCCGCAGCGGCAGCCCGAACATGCCGGTTCGTTGGCTCCGCTCACCGAGGGTGTAGAGCCGCAGGTCGTTGGCTTCACCGGAGGTAGTCACGGCTCTAGAGCTCCTTGTCTTCTACCGGTAGTGGTGGGGGGTGGCATGGGCGGCCAGAGCACCGTCGAGCATCTGCTCGGTGGACTGCGTGGCCCGGGCTGTACCTTGCGCCGCGGTGGCCACTGCCCCGATGCCGGCGGCAGCCATACCCAGCGCCGCGCCAGCTCCCCTCGAGGCCCCGGCCACTGCCCCACCGACTCCGGCTCCGCCACCGCCGCCCGAGGCGTTCCTTGCAGCACTGGAGGGGCTGGCACCCGACGGCGAGCCACCACCGGAGGGAGTTGACGGCCGGTCGCCGGGGGTCGCCTGAGGTGAGGACCCGCCAGCAGAGTGCGGACCCAGATAGGCGGCTCCGTTCGCTGCGCCCTGGCCGCTGGCCCCGGACGCCGACTGCGCCCCAGACCCGGCCAGACCTTGCTGGGCGTTACCGAGTGCAGCTCCAGCCATCCCTGCCACAGCTCCGGTCGCGCCGGCCGCTGCGGCACCGATTCCGGCGGCACTGCCACCGGCCACGGAGGCCGACACCGCGGGGGCCACCACGCGCATCAGGGCTGGCAAAACCAGGCCCGCTGCGGCCAGCAGCAACATCGACGACACCGCCTCCATCACAGATGGGGCCTCGCTGCCGGAGCTGAGCCAGAACGCCGTCAGGTACAGCAACGTGGCGACCGGCTTGAACAGCAGGGCAGCGACGATGAACCCGATCATCGTCTTGAAAGCCTGTTTGCCGGTGCTCAAGGAGTACGACGCAGCGGCCAGAGGGAGCAGACCAACCACGACGATCAGGAGCCCTTCCCGGACAACGAGGGCCACCAGCTGCGCCAATGCCCCCAGCAGAGCAAAGACCACCAGGATGAGAACGGCGGCGGGGCCGAGCCCGGTTTCCTCGTCAATCAGCGCAACGGAGTTGATCGTCGCGGCAGGGTCACCGCCCAGGCCGTCTTCCAGCCACCCGGCCGACACAGCGTCGGTCGCCAGGTGCATCGCCAGGATGACCGCCGGTAGTGCCGCGCCGGCAAGGATGAAGTTGAAGACGACCTGGCCGACATCCTCGAACCCGTCGCCCAGGCCACGGTTTCGGGCGACCGCCATCCGGGTTCCGGCCACGATCAGCGACACCACGAACAGCAGGGCTTGCGCCCACAGGGTGAGGTTGAAGATGCCCTCGACCGATGAGGCGAAGTCCGCCCCAGAGAACGGGGACTCCTTGATCCACATGGTCATGATCAGCGACAGCGACTGGGCGTTGCCCTCGAGCAGTGACTTGACGAAGTCGCCGATGGGATCGCCCCAGAAGCCGGAGGTGGCCGCTTCAACCGCGTCGGTTGGAAACTTCACTGCCCCGGCGGTGTTGCAGGCGGCGTTCATGATCGAGTTCGCCGGCGAGGTGACCGCCTCACGTAAGCCACCAGCGTGTGCGGAATCGCGCAGCCACTCCTGGGCGCCGGTCCCGCCGAGCAGGCCGCCGTCGACGATGCCACCGTCGGTCTCACCATTACGGCAGTCGTCGTAGTAGGTCTGAAACGAGTTCTGACCACCGGGCTCATCGTTGTCCTGTGCCAAGGCCTGTCCTGCCCCGATCACAGACAGCAGCACAGCTAGAACGACTGAGAGCGCGGCCCTGTACAGGTGCTTTAGTTCCACAGCACCCACGACCCATCTAGCTTCTCCACCGGGGGCAGCGACCTAGCCGACACGATCTGCCACTGGCCGTCTTCCCATGCAAGGGACACCCGCATCACGGGGTGTGCGGTCGCACTGATGTCGATCGTGTCGACCTGTCCCACTGCATCGGCAACAGACGGCATCGCAGCTTCGACGGTGCAGAACTCGGGCGAACAGTGGCTGATGCGGAACCATCGCGGAGCCAGAAAGCCTTCCGCCGCTTGCAAGGCGCGGCCCTCGTTGGCTTGCCCGCGGGCGCGAATCTCCTCCAGGAACGCCGGATCCTCGGCAACAAGCTGTTTCGCGTACCGGTCCAGAAAGTCCGCATAGACAGGGCCGAGCTCGATGCCCAGACCGATGTAGTTGGCAGTCAGGACTGCTGCGCCGACGGGTGACTGAGCGTAGCCAGTCATCACTCCTTGCTCGGTGTCAGTGGGGCCGTCTGAGGTCGAGACCATCAAGGTGACCCCGCTCGGCACTTGTTGGAGTGCCAGGCCGGCCGGTGCGGCGACTGCTTGGGTTCCGGTGGGAAACGCAGTCGCCTCTCCGGTCTGTTCGAGGGGCATGCCGCCGGGAGCGTTGACGACGGTCACCTGCCGGCCCACCAGGTCGCTGGTCACTCGTCCGGGCTGTGCGGTCGGGGTGGCAGCGGTTGGCGCTGACGACGGCTCGGGCCCCTGTGTCGCCTGGGGGGATTGATCGTCGCGGCCGGTCATGGTGATGACCACGGCCAGCACCAGCAGAGCTGCAATCAGCACTCCTGCGGCGGTGATCCAGGTCTTCCTCGTCATCAGTTGTCCTCATCCCAGGTGGTGAAGCCCTCGAGCGTGTGGATCTCGGTGGCGTCGATGTCGTCGCTCTGCGTGGGGAGCACGAGCTTCCAGTCGGCCCCGGTCCAGGCCAGCTGCACCGGGTAGGCAGTCAGCAACGGCTCGTCCTCCCCCGGCCCCGGCGGTGTCGAGGTAGCCAGCAAGACGATCGCGTGCTCCGGGGAGTAGTCGGTGATCTTGAATGCGACGAAGGATGCGGCGACCGACGGATCGACGGCCCCGGACACGCTCATCAGTGCGCGGGCCTGCGCCCACTCGTCTCGGCCGGGGCCGGGGGCGGTGACCGTACGCACAACTTCGGGCCAGGTGGTGTCCGGGGAGGTGGCCAGGGCGGCTTGCCCGTTGGCGGCGGCCAGGGCAGCTCCCTGGGGACTGTGGCTGTAACCCTGCGGAGGAGTCGTCCGTGCGGGTCCGTCCTGGTGGGAGGTGGGGATCTTGAGTCCGGCCACCGTGCGCCAGGTCAGATCAGCGGGGGCCGAGGAGGTGTCGACGGCGACCGGGGCGTCGGTGCCCTGCTCATCAGCTGAGCAGGCAGTGCCTGAGGTCAGTAGTAGCGCCACCGCCATTGCGGTGAGAACGCGTCGGCGGATGGACACGGATGCTCCTAAATGAATACGTCGGCGATATGGCCAGCCGAGGCGACGATGAGGCAGCCCAGAATGACCTTGATGGTGATCGCTTGGATGGAAGGGCCGTACTGGTCGACCAGGCGGTTGTCGACTGTCAGTAGGGCGCCGATCGCCAGGAGTCCGGCGACTAAGACGACGGTGGCGCCCCACTTCACCCAGCCCACGGCCTGGGTGAAGTAGGTCATCGCTGCTGCGGGTGGGGCGACCGGGCTGGTCGGAGGCAGGATCGGTCCTGCGTCCTGCGCCACGATGATCGCTACCTCGGTAAGCACGGCGGGTTAGGACACCAGCGCGTTGACGATGGGGCCGGCAAGCATGATCAACAGGCAGCCGCCGATGATGCGGGCAACGGTGCTCTGGACTTCATCGCCGCGCCCGGACGAGCGGGCCATGATGAAGTACGCACCCGCTGCCATCACGCCCATGACGCCGATCGCGACGCAGCCCCACATGAAGTAGGACAGGGCGGTATCAACCTTCTGGCCCGCGCCCGGAATCTCCTGCGGCGACAGGTTCATTCCCTGCGCAAGGACATGCTCGGCGACCGGGGCGGCCGCGGTGATCGTTTCGACAATCATGGTGTTCTCCTCAGGGGTGATGTGAACGAAAAAGCAGTGATCAGGGGGTTTGTGAACGCTGTCGCCACTGCTGGCCAGCGGCGGAGAAGATGTCCTCGGCAGCGGCTACCGCCGACGCCGGGACGACCTCGGTCGGGTGAGGCGGCTTGGCGAGCCGCTTGACCGCGGGCGCGGTGTAACCGGGCTGCCACTGCGCCAGTTCCGATGCTGTCGCGGTCAACAGTTCGGGCACCCAGTCGATGTGCCAACTCGTCCCGGCGGCAGCCGCGACGAGTTCACGACGACGAGTCAGTGAGACCGCTGGCTTGCCTGGGGCGGCGGCCACGGTGACTAGGCCCAGCAGCGCACAGCCTCCGACTTGGCCGGCCTGATGCTGCAAACACAGCTGGTGCGCGGCATCCAAGCCTGCGGCGTGCATTCGAGCCACGACCACCACGAACGGTGCGGCGTCAGCGGCTGGCCAGCCCCGCCGACTCGATGCCGCCGGCGCCCACATCGCTTCCAGCGTCGACACACCCGCACCGCCGTGCGCACCCAGAAGCCACATCGCAGGTGCCCGCCCCCCGGAGGGCGCGACTGCGGTGTCCCAGACCGGGGCCCGGTCGGTTTCGGTCGGGACCGCCAGCCATTTCGGCACTTCCGTCGGCTGCTGTGTCGGAGTCTGGTGTGCGCTGGTCATCGCTGCCTCCGGGGGTTGGTCGGTCCTGGTCACGCAGTCACAGAGGCCAGAGCCTCGGACAGGGCCGAAGTGTCAGCCTTCTGCGCTGATGCGCCCAGCTGTGCCAGCTGGTCCTCGCCTGCACCGGAGCGGATCATCGACATGCGATCAGAGCCGGAAGACGCAAGCGGCTGGCTGATCGGCTCCATGCCCTTGGCCACAGCCAGATCATTCGCCGCGGCCAAGACCCACTGCTGGGTCAGAGCAGCCGGGGACTGTCCCGAAGCCGAGAACGGGATCCGGTCGTAGGCGCCGTGAGAGTCGATGGTGTTCCAGGTCTGGGTCTTGGTCGCCATGTCCACCAGGCCGGCAGTGTCGGTGACGGTGTGCTCGATCTCCCCGGCCACTCGGCGCAGTCCCGAGTCCACCGTCGCGGGAGTCACGACGTCAGTGGCATTGACCGCGAGCTGCCCTACTAGGACAGCTGCGCCGGCCGCCGGATTCGCTGCCCCGGCGAGCGCGATTTGCGCGATGTTCTCCAGCGTCAGCGTCTTCTTGGCGACCGTGATCGACGCCCCCAGGGCCATCCCGGCCAGTTTGGTTCCGGCCTCTATGAGCATGGCGGTCTGATCTGCCGGGTTCTGGGCTTTGGTCGGATCGCTGTATCGCGCCATCCGCGCCAGGGTGGTGTTCCCGCGGCTGGCCTGGGCGATGGTGAACCCAGTCGCGTCGGAGTAGCTGATGTCCTCCGAGATGGTCTCGGCAGCGGTGAACAAGACAGATTGACCGGTCACCGTGGCCACGTTCAGCAGCGCCTGAACCGGGTCTCCCCCAGTTTCGCTCTGGCCCGCGATGTTCGCCACCACCTGAAACAAGTCAGAATCTGTCGGCGTGTCACACGCCAGGTCCCCGGGCACGCAGAAGCTTGCGACCCGGTCCGCCACCGCACCGAAGTCCGCCGCTGCGGTGTTCGGGGAGATCCCGCGGCCCTCTGCAACCGGAGCTCCTGCTGCCACCCCGACCGCTGCCACCGAGGTGCCCTCCGTGCCCGGTACTGCCCCAGGAGTGGAGCGGGAGGCGCCGCCCTGGAACACCGGCGCACCCATCGCCCTGGTCGGATCACTCATCAGCGCCGCGCCAGCGAACTGATCCGGCTCCACTGGTCCGTTGCCCGCGCCGATGTCTCGAGCAATTGCCGATGCGACCTGCGCCCCTTGGCTGTACCCAGCCACGAAGATCTTGGTCTCAGGGCAACGCTCGACGGTTTCTGCAAGGAGCTTCTTGCCATTGTCGATCCCAACGGTGACGCTTTTGGCGTAGCTGGACTGGTCCTCGGACGGCACAAAGCCGCCGAAGCTCGCCGGGTACGGCACATAGGTTCGCGCGATACGGTCCTGGCCGTCGGCGTTCGCGGCCCGCACGACCGGCCGGACTACCCGTGCCATCCACCCGGTATCGGCGTCGGTCTCGCTGTTCTTCGACGACTCGGTCGTCCCATTCACCGCCACCAGCTGCACCAGCGGGCATTCCTGCCCCTTGGGAAGGGCAACCGAACTCGTCGGCGTCGACGAGCTGCGCGAGCTCGAGGTCGTCTGCGCGCCGACCGACACTGCCTGGCTCGCCACCATGACCGTCGACAGAGTGACAACGGCCCCCAACTTGGACGCTTTTCCTACCCTCATTACCGCTCCTTTTCCGGGGCATCAGCGATCGACACCAGCCGGATCTCGCCGCCCTCACGGGCGGTGGTCACTCGCTGGTAGAAGACGGTTTCTGAGCCATCTGGGGCCATCTGGGTCAGCTCGACATCAGCCGACCCGTCCTTGGCTGAGGTGATACGCAGGCAGTGAGTGGTGCCCTGCTCCACCGAGTCGATGCCCTTCTGAAGAGCATCGAGATTGTGGATCTCGGATTCCTTAGCCAGCAGCGGCTTGACCAAGTCGGCGTCCCGCTCGACGTAGTAGGCGTGCTGGAAAGCCAAAATCACTCCGGCTGCGGACTTCACATCGCCCTCGCCGTCTCCGGTCACCACCGACCCTTCCTCGGACGCCGCGCACTTCTCCTGTGCGTCCGAGACGGCCTGGTCATCCGCTCCCGACGCCGCTCTCGCAGGGACGGCCAGCTGAGCAGTCTCCGACTCGTCGTCCTCAGAGACCACCGACGCCACTCCCCACGAAGCGGCAGCGATCATCGCCAACGTGGCCAGCACAACGCCACCGAACAGCACCTTTGTTCGCCGTCCTTGGTTCTCGCTAACCGTCGCCGGTGCGCCCTGATCTGCAACGGGCTCCGGTTCCGGGGCGTCGTCGAACCACTCGCTCTCCGGGGGCACCGCCTCTAAACGCCGGTCCACAGGGTCAGCATCGTTTGACGAGCTTTCGCCGGAGAACCAGTGATCGCCGTCGTCGTTACTCACGATCAGTCCCCTTCGCTGTAGGTGCCGTCGGTTAGTTGAAGTGGACCGGGGGAACGCCCGGGATGTTCAGGTTGTTGATCGACCCTGCGACCTGGTCCTTGGCCTGGTTGATCGAGTCGTTGATTCCGTTCTGCACGCCGAGTGCGGCGTGCTGGTTCGCGCCGACCGCGGCGCCACCGGCACCGAGCGAAGCTGCCCCTCCGGCGGCGCTGCCGGTGCCCGCCAGACCTGCGATGGCGGTCCCTGCGGTGACAACCGGGCCGGCTGCGGTGGCCGCGCCGATGACGGGCGCGGCAATCGGCCCCAGGGCCGCCAGCGCGGCGATGATCGCGCCGGAGATAGCAGAAGCTGCTGTGAGCATTTTCAATTCCTCTTTCTGTACGGATGCGAACTGACGACCGGGAGGCCGTCAGCCGAAGTGGAGCTGCTTGGGAGCGATCGGGTCCTGCGGCACAACCGGAGCTCGCCCTCCCAGGTCGATCGTGATCCCCTGCGGTGCAGGTGCAGGTGCAGGTGCAGGAGCGGGCGCGGGTGCAGGTGCCTGCCGAATAGGAGCCGGCGCCTGCTGCACGGGGTAGGACGGCGCCTGCTGCACCGGGTAGGACGGCGCCTGCTGGACGGGCGCAGGCTGCGGGGATTGCACCCGCCGCGCAGGAGCTTGTGGTGCCTGATCAGTGTTGACCTCGGCGGTCAGCTCTCGGACCTTGTCTCGCTTATCGCCCTGCTTCACATCCCGGGTGGGCTTCGCAGCCTCGGCCAACCCGGGCTGCTTCGCCTGGGCAGGACGCTGCGAGGCGGTCGCCTTCGCGGCCTGCGGCGATGCGTTTGTCTCTTGAGCCACGTCCACGCCAGCCTGAGTGGTCGAGGGACGAACCGCCGGTGCCGACGCCTCCTCGATGCCAGACTGCGTCGCGGCTGCCGCCGCGTAGACGCCCGCAAAGGCGATCAGCGCCGTACAGGCGCCGATGACTGCTCCGCGAACGGCTGAACGAAGGTCTCCCTGGGTATGACTCATCGCATCCTCGGATCACTGAAAGCGGCGCTCGGCAGGGGCCAGCGCCCCGTGACCAAGGGGACGGCGACAGTCGGCAGAGCACACGCGGGTGGTGGGAATTGCGCTTCATCGCGCCGGGACTGAATCAACCGGTGCGGAGCCGTACCGACGGTACGGGCGCAGATCGCACCGTATGCGAACCTTCGGCGGTTCCTCAAGGCGTTCCCCCTCAAATCCGGTGAGCCTCTACTTAGTTGATGAACCAGCTTGTCTAGCGGGCCTCTAACGTTATGTTATAGCGTTAAGTTATACCGGCGCAAGGGCTGAGGGGGCTGAGATGGACTGCGATGATGATGCGAGTTGCACGCCAGATGCAGGAGGTTGCGTGGCTCGCAAGCCCGGCTATGTCAGCCCTTCCGTGGCTCGCGGAGCGATGCTTCGACATGGCCTCACGGGGCTCCAGGTCGCCGCTCGGGTGGGCGTCAACCCCTCGACCGTGCGCAACTGGCTCGCCGGCCGTACGGCCCCGACGCCGGCGAAACTCGCCGCGCTCGCCCAGGTTCTCGAACTCAATGTCCGGGACCTCACGGGCGTTCTCCCCGGCCGCGAGACCCTCTCGGACATGCGCGTCCATGCGGCGCTCAATCAGTCTGAGACCGCCGAGAGGGTCGGGCTCAGCCAAAGCGCGTTTTCCACCATCGAGCAGGGAGCCGCGCCGCTGTCCGAGGGGCTGTGCGCCAGCCTGGCTGACATTTATGGCGAGCCGCAGGGGGCTGTGCGTGACGCATGGCAACGCGCCAACGACACGCTCAAGGGTTTCCCCCAATAGCGTGCATCTGTATCGTTAACTATTACCGGCCCGACACGCCGCCCCACCTTGGAAATGACACACCTGGAATTACACCCGTGATAGCAATATCCCCATGGCACCTCCTCGGACCACCGAAGGCCGCACTCAACTCAATGCGCTCATCGACGAGAAGCTGTTCGCCGACGTGCAGCGCCTCTGGCATGAATCGGGCAACCCCAAACGCTGGCAGGTTGTCGAAGAAATCGTCCGGCTGGGCGTCAGAGCGTACGAGGCCGTGCCCAAAGACCACCGGGACGGGCAGCAGGAGCTGCTCCAAGCCGGTTGAGAACCGACCACGAGTGAACAGGAGGACGCCTCTCACCATGCACTGACGCGGGTATCGACTGACCACCGATTGCCTGCGTAACAACTGCACAGCGGAGCGTTCACAGACAAAAAAGAACGCCACCCGACGGGAATCGGGTGACGTCTTTGAAGTTTGAGATCAGGACAGGCGACCAAACCTGATTCTGATCTGCGCTCCCTCCCACTGGAAGGAACTGTCGTGCGAGACAGCTCCGAGGGTAGCGCACACCCAAATGCGGTGTCCAGCATGTCGATGTTGGGCGAGTCGCAGGGTGCGCGATCAGACCTCGATAACAAGCAAGAACCCGACCTCGGTGAAGTGATCCGCAAGCGGATTGAGGACGCCGAGAAAGAAAACACGCTGCGCGGCCAGCGCGGCCACTCCTGGGCACTCGATGGCCGACAGCCTGCTCTGGTGTGGCAAAGCCGCACCAGGTGGCTCACGGCCGCCGCGGCGGAGTTGGCGTGCGCTCCCGGCCGACAGCTGTGCCGCAAGCGGGGCGTCTCCCCGCGGACCACACTGCTCGTAGCTCGGGCGTGCGCTCAATTCGCAGACTCAAGCACCGGACGCGGCGTCACCGCATCCAACGAGACCATCGGCCGTATCGCGGCCGAGCTGGCCGGCCGAGCGAAGCCGTTCTGCCACGATTCGGTCGCCTACGCTCGCGCCGTCCTTGCGGAGCTGGAGCTAGCTGTCGAGGTCGCGAGGGGCCGGTACCTCACTGTCGAGGAGCGGTTCCAGGCCGCCGTTCACCACGACGGCGTGCAGATTCGAGCTGCATCCACATGGGCGCTGACGACTCCGCGCAGGTGGTACACAAAATCGTATCTACCCCGTAGGGGTTCTACGGGGAGTTTTACTCCCCGTAGAAAGTGTTCCCCCACACACGCGCGCAAGCGCGCGACGGCGCCCTCCGGGCGCTCACAACGAATCAAGGGCCAAGAACGACCCAAGAAAGCCCACATCGTCACCGCGCAGCTTGTCGCCGCAGCGACAAGCCTGGACAACGGGAGACACCTCGGCGCCCTGGTCGACGTGGTGGTCGAACTAGTGGACTGCGACCGCTGGACAGGACCCGATCTGGTGGCGGTCCTCAATCAGGATGCGCGGGAAAACCCACGCGACTGGCCCTCGACCATCCAGAACCCGGCCGGTTTCCTCCGGCACCGCCTCTGCCGGCTCCGGGATGTGCTGGCCGGCCCCACGCCTAGTGAGGTGGCCGAGCAGCACCGCCAACGCGTCCTCGAGGAGCAGCGCCAGCAGACAGAGGCCGCCGCCGCGGCAGAGGCACGCAAGGCCACGCCCGGGCAGGTGTCGCGACACATGGACACCATCCGCTCGATCCTGAAGCGCCGTCAGCACGGACCTGTGGCGAATGCCCGTTGTGACCTCGCTCGTTAGCGCTACTCGAAACCCACCGCGGGTGGAACTTGGGGGAAGTCGATCTCTCGAGAACTCGTCAAAACCATAGGCTGAGTCCGTTGTTCACCAAGTCAGGAGGCTCGACGTGAGGCTAGATCCGAGGTGGATTGTCTTCGATCTCGCAGATAGAGGCGAGGGAGATTTGATGGTTCACTCTATCGGTGGGGTCCCCTGTCAACGCACGCTGCGGCGGGCCGTCAAGAGCAATCTGCTCGATGTCGACCGGGACGGCATGATGCTGCTGACGGACTATGCGCGTACTCGAACGTGCTCGACTCCGGGCCTGCACGCCGATCATCATCTGGTCGAGCACCCCGAGTGCGGTGTTACCGGCATGGCAGTTTGGCTCCATCCCACACCACCGACAGAGCGCTGCGTGCTCAACTCGTGGGTCATGGACCTGGCCGACCTCACCACCGTCACCTCCGGCGACAATGTCTCGCTCATGGCCGACGGCCGCGCAGCCGGCGAACAGCGGCCGATCCAAGATCTATGGCGGTTCCTGACTCCTGCCGACGCCGCCACCCTCGTCACGCGCTACAAAGCGGCGGTGGTTGACCCGGACAACACGTGGGTTGGATTTGAGTGGACTCTCGATCTGCCAGACGCTCCCCCACTTCATATGTTCAGCGGAGGACGGCTCCGCGTCGAGGGTGAACGGCGGCAGATTGCCGGCACCTCCGTCGTCCTGGCCGAGCGCACGCAGGAACCGCCGGACCTCCTCGGACCGCTCGTCGAGTTCGCCTCCATCACGCTTGCACTGGTCAATCGCCTAGCCCGAAGCGCCGTCACTAGCGTCGGCGCAGACGCACCGCTGAGCTACGAGGCACTGTGCGCCCTCGTGACCGAGTACGACTTGTATGAGACAGGGGTCTTCCCCGTCGAGTTAGATGGCATCGAGTTTGATGCCAGGGTGGTGCCGATCGCAGACATGGAAGGCGGGGCGGCCACTGTCATGCTGCGAAGAAGAGGAACTGCATGAGCGAAGCACGGGACCGCGGCGCCAGCGGCGGTATCTACAACCCCGTCACTCTCAGGGTCTACGACGCGGGGGTGCTCGGACTGACCAATCGACTCATCTGGCGCTGTCCAACAGCGACGATGGTCGAGCACTACCGCAGCCACGCTGGCCCCAGTCACCTCGACGTAGGCCCCGGGACGGGTTACTTCCTCGAGCGCATCGACTCCCCCTCGCTCACCCTGCTCGACCTAAACGGGGCCTGTCTCACCGCCGCAGCAGACAGAGTCGGCCACGGCAGATCCGTCGCCTCCCTCCAGCAGTCCTTTTTCGACCCGCTCCCCAGCGAGCACAAGTTCGACTCGATCGGTCTGAACTTCCTGCTTCACTGCATTCCCAGTCAAGAGAAGTGGGACCGCCTCTCCCAGCTCCGCCGACACCTTCGGCCCGGCGGAACCATCTTCGGCTCCACCCTCATCCCAGATCCGGACAACGCGACGCTTGCAGCTCGAGCATTGAACAGCACCTATAACAAGCTCGGCGTGTTCGGTAACGCCGACGACACCATGGACGAGCTGAAGAACGCGCTCCACGACTACACCGAGGTCGCCACCCGGCGGGTCGGACAGGTAGCGCTGTTCTCTGCACGACGACCCCAGGAGGACCACCCATGACCGACCCACGCGTAGCCCTGGTCACCGGCGCCAACCGAGGCATCGGCGCCGCGATCGCCGCCCGACTCGTCAGCGACGGCTTCACCGTCGTCGGCACGCATCGAGGCAGCGGCGTCGGCGAAGGAATCCACGGCGTCGAATGCGACGTCACCGATTCCGAGTCCGTCGATGCCGCGTTCACCTACGCAGAGCAGACCTTCGGCCCGGTCTCCGTCGTCGTGGCCAACGCCGGCATTACCAAAGACACGTTGGTGATGCGGATGAAGGAAGAGCAGTTCCTCGACGTCGTCAACACCAACCTGGCCGGCGCGTTCCGCATCGCCAAGCGAGCGACCCGGAACATGCTCAAGCAGAAGTACGGCCGCATCATCTTCATCGGATCTGCATCCGGAATGTCCGGCGTCCCCGGGCAGGTCAACTACACCGCTTCCAAGGCCGGCGTCATCGGCATGGCCCGCTCATTTGCCCGCGAGCTCGGCGTCAAGGGCATCACGGCCAACGTTGTGGCTCCGGGATTTACTGAGACCGATATGTCGGGCGCAATGGACGACAAGGCCAAAGAGATCGGGAAGTCGATGATTCCTCTCGGCCGCTTTGCCCAGCCAGAAGAAATCGCTGTAGCCGTCGCGTTCCTAGCCTCCGAGCAGGCCAGCTACATCACCGGCAACGTCATCAATGTTGACGGTGGAGTAGGCATGGGACATTAACCCCTCCCCTGCTTCGGCAGGTCCGCTGTTTTAGTCCACAGGCAATCGGGACCCCTCACAGACAGGGTCTAGGCGCGCGCTTCCAACACCTCGGTGAGCAGTCGCCCGGATACTGTGTGAACTGACCGCAGTCGCCCCGAACCCGAAAGGACCTCGTCATCATGGTCATCGACGGAAACGTCATCGAAATCGGCACCCTCAACACGCTCAAGTCCGGCACCAGCGTGCTCACCATCAAAGTGCTCCACCGCGCCTACAACCCCACCGCCCGCACCTTCACCGGACAGGTCGTCTACGACATCGAGCTCCGAAAACAGCTCGCCGAGAACGCCCACGCCAGCCTCACCATCGGCGACGACGTCCTGATCGATGCCGACGAACACGACCTCGTCGCCAGCATCTACACCGACAGCCACGGCCAGGACCACCCCCTGCTCAGCGGCGCCAAAGCACGCAACATCGGCCTCAGCATCCGCTCCGAAGCACTCCCCGTCACGCCCTGAACAGACCTGATGAGTCGGGTCCCCGGTACCTGCTCTGAACAGGCAAACTATTACTGACCCGGCCGCCGGGGGTGGACTGGGGCCAGCTCCCGCGTGCAACACCGCCCGCAGGCTCCCGGGGCGTAGAGCCCTGTGGTGAGTGGGTGGCTAATGCCGGCCGATGGGGCGAGCTGGTGGTCAGCCCTCTTTCCC
>Ga0114899_1000702_pt1 | contig 22480 bp, 30 predicted proteins | sample MalvireepMed_215_FD_83497 | JGI IMG/M metagenome (GOLD analysis project Ga0114899, IMG submission 83497) | Marine viral communities from the Global Malaspina Expedition - Malaspina viral metaG DeepMed_215 | ecosystem: Environmental > Aquatic > Marine > Oceanic | place: Mediterranean Sea...
ATCAAATTCAGGAAAATCCAAAACGCATGAAATTTGGAGACTAGCACTACTGGCCGATAAAGCATTTGAAGACAAGACGGTTAGTGAGTACGTTCACCGTTTTCTGAGTTGGAATGATACCGAGCGCCATCAGTTTACTCAGCGTCGTCGAGCACTCGAGCAATCTTATGAGAACACTCCTAGACACAATTTTCCCAAAGGACTTGAAGCAGGTCGCAGAGCTGAAATATTAGCGCGGAAAATCGGCGATACGGTAGGACTCGTTTGGACACTAAATAGCATCGCCAGCATTCATAATGGTGTCGTCCATTATCGTATGCCACGCCAGGGTATCGATGCCGCTCAAGAACTGACAAGTTCATTAAGCGCTTTTACTGAAGCCCGAAATATCGCCCACAAACTTCGTATGAAAGATGCTGAAGCTGAGGCAATGTCAGGGCAAGTGATGGTACTTATGAATCAGAAAAATTACAGCGAAGCAGAAAAATTAATTCCTCAAGCTTTAGCGCTATTGCAATTATTACCACAAAATTCAGAAACAAAAAAACATCAGAGAATGTTAAATCACTATTTAAAACGCATTCAATAAAAACTTAAATTAGCCCATTAACTATTTCGAACCAGTAAGAGGAAAGCACATTGAAACTAACATCATTACAATCTAATAAACTAAAGGCGATGATTCTTGTAACCATCGTCAGCCTAACGAATTCTTTGGTAAATGCCAAAGAAGCAACCAGCTCAAATATATTGAATATCGACTTTAAGCCAGGCAAATACAAAGTTGGATTTAAAGAATACTCTGCTAAAGATCACAGTCGTAGCTACGCTAGAATTTATGACGAAACTGGAAACCCGGTAAATGATTCGCAACCCCGCCATATGCAGATTGGAGTTTGGTACCCAGCTGCAGCTGGTGGTGACCAAATGACCTACCAAGACTACCTGAACCTCAATATCTCCCGTCAGACCAACGAGCCCAAAAGCAAAGAAGCTATAGCACAACAACGCGCCATGTTTTTAAATTTCGGAGATAAGTCGACTTTAGAACCACTTTTAGATAAACCAACCATGGCATATCAAAATGCACCACAAGTAAAAGGTCATTTCCCACTGGTCTTATATACCCCAAGGGAGCATCGAGGGATCCATTTAAATCACGTCATGATAGAGCAGTTGGTCAGCCACGGGTACATAGTTGTATCAACACCAAGCCGTAGCCTCGCTGAAGGTAATTCAGGCACAATGCCTCAACAAGGATTTGCTTCCAGTAATCTAGCCGACTTTCGTTTTGCTAAAGCTTTTATGCACAATTTTCCTAACGTCAATTTTGATAAAGTCGGTATTATTAGTTTAACTGCTGGCGCCTCCGCGGGTATTACTTTGGCCAATACGGATTACAGTGTGGACGCTATAGTCAGTTTACAAGGGTCTATTGGGACTGAGAGAATTAATGAGCTTCAAAGAAGAAACCGCCACGAAATGCTCACGCCGCAAAATTTGCGCGCCGACTTATTACATTTTAATGGAAAAATTTGGCCCGGCTCTCAGAAATCGACATTCATAAAAGATGCCCATTATGCAGAGCGATTTGAATATGATTTTAATTTACAACACGCCTTTGCTTTAAACGCGCACTTTCTTGTTACCTTCTTGCAAGCAAAAGGCAAAGATATTTCCCAAGACAAAAAAGATTACAAACAAGCCACCGAAATGACCATAGATTTTCTAAACCAAAAGCTAAAAAATCACTCTTCAAGCTGGTTAAAAAAACATAATAATAAGTTAATTCGGTACAGAGCGCATAAAGAGCCTCCAAGCGAAAAACAATTTTTGACCTTATTATTTAAACAAAATACGCAAGCACTATTTGATCAAGTTGAACAAATAAGAAAAATTGATCCAACTCATAAATTCACTTCGGGCTGGAGACTAAATAAACTAGGTTATGACCAATTAGATTCTGAAAATATAGAAAAAGCATTAATGTTTTTTCGAATGAATTTATTATTATACCCTGATAATGCAAACTACTATGACAGTTACGCTGAAGCATTACTTAAAGCGGGACAAGAACCAGAAGCAAAAATTAACTATAAAAAAGCATTAGAACTTAATCCAAGCGAGAAATTAAAACAAAGCATTAAGGCTATACTTAAATCACTCTAATGCTCCTAATTAATTTTTAATAGATACAGTAAGCTTGAATTATTGATATAAAATAGACAGGCAAACAGTCTTCATTAAAGCATAAATTAAAATGCAAATATGAATACCGAAATTCTTATGAATCCCCAACCGGGTCAATCTCCAGCCGCCACCTGACGCGGCTGGCGCTCTTGAGCTTTTCAATATCAGTTAAAGTCAGCTCTAATAATTGGTGTAATTGGTTGCGACTGTTGGTTTGCAAAAATAGCTGATAACGAAATTTACCGGCTTTTTTGGCGTACACCGATGGGGCGGGGCCGAGCAGTTCGACTTTGAGATCACTGTAACGATCGAGCTCTTGTTTTACTTCTTGTAAGAAGTTTTTAACTTGGCCTATCTGCGGTGATTCGGCGTGGAACATCGCCGAAAATGAATGAGGCGGCAGCTCTGCTTCTATTCTCTCTTCGATCGCAGAGTCAGCAAAAACTGAATAACCGGCATTAATAATTTGATCTAACATCGGATGGTCGGCGAGGTGAGTTTGAATTATGACTTCGCCTTTTTTATCGGCACGGCCTGCTCGACCCGATACTTGTGTGATCAATTGAGCGGCATATTCTGGCGCTCTAAAATCTGCGCTATACAAAGCACCATCCATATCGATTAAGGCAACCAGAGTAACATCTGGAAAATGATGACCTTTAGCCAGCATTTGAGTGCCAATTAAGATATCAATTTCACCGGCCTTTACCGAACTAACAAAGTCACTCATGGCTGATTTACGACGAGTGGTATCTCTATCAATTCTAGCGGTTTTAGCCTCAGGAAATAGTTGCTCAATGGTTTCTTGTAAACGTTCGGTGCCTAACCCCACTGGAACCATTTGTTTGCAATTACATTCAGGACACTGAACCGGCGCTCTGCGATTTGAACCACAGTGATGACATTGCAAGTAACCGCTTTTGTGATGATAGGTAAAATGAATGTCACAGCGCGTACAACTATTGCTCCAGCCACATTCATGACAAAGCAAAACAGGCGCGTAACCTCGACGATTTAAAAATAATAAAACCTGACCTTTATTTTTAAGGTGATGTTTGATCGATTGAATTAAGCCGTAAGACAATCCTTGATTCATCGCCTGATTTTTAAGGTCAATAATTCGATAGTCGAGTGCGGTACTATTTTGTGCTTTTTGTTTTAGTTGTAACAAAGTCATTTTGTTTTTTTGTACATTATTAAGCGACTCTAATGATGGCGATGCACTACCGAGTAATACCGGTATTTTTTCTAAACTGGCGCGCACCATGGCAACGTCTCTGGCAGAATAGCGAAAGCCTTGCTGTTGCCTAAAAGAAAGGTCGTGCTCTTCGTCGATAATTATAATGCCCGGATTTTTAAGCGGCGCGAATAACGCAGAACGAGTACCAATAATGACTTTAGCCGATCCATTTTTGGCTTTTAACCAACTTTGTAATCTCGCAGTTTCGCTCATGCCTGAATGCAATAAAACGATTTCCACATTAAAGCGATCTTTAAACCGCCTGAGTGTTTGTGGGGTTAATCCTATCTCGGGTACCAAAACTAGCGCTTGTTTATTTTGCTCAATCACTTGCTGAATCAAACGTAAATAGACTTCTGTTTTACCCGACGCTGTCACCCCAAATAATAGAAAAGAAGCGTAATGATTTAACTTGGCAGAAACAGTGTCGATGGCCTGCTGCTGCTCTTGATTGAGCTGAATACTTTCAGGTAGATTAGTAAAATTCGACGAATCACTATTATTTTGTGGTGAATCATAATCTCGAGTAACCCACTTTTTACCCGCCAAAGTTTTTAAATGTGCGAAGGTGAAATCAAAGTCTTTTAATCTATCGTGAGCGATCCCCTCAGGGTGTTTTGACAGTTGCTTCAAAGTTAACCGTTGCTTCACCGCTGATTTGGCAATTGAATCATTGTCTAATGCTGCCAATCCAAGTTCGGTAATTAACCAACGACTGGTTCGTACCAATGTGGTTTCTTTACCTTTCATCAATGCCGACGGCAGCATGGTTTGCCAAATCTCGCCATGGGGCGCGTGGTAATAGTTTCGCATCCATTGATATAACGAAATTAAAGAGTCAGTGAGTAATGGTGTTTCATCAATAATACGATTAAGCGACTTAAGCTTGCTTAAATCAAACTCAATATCAGAATCATTTAAAGCCTCAACCGAATGGATAAGCCCAATTTTGCTGGAAGAACCAAATGGCACTTCCACTCGCATGCCAGTCTTGGGTGTAATTGAAGAATCTTCAGGTAATAAATAATCAAATACCCGTCTCAGAGGCACAGGGATCGCCACTTTTACTAAGGTCTGCTCACTAGATGTGAGAGCTAATTGATTATTGCTTGGATTGACCAATGGAAAGCCTGTGAGTCTCGTTTACTCGATTTGTATGTAATGAAAATTGGCAGGCTATTGTGGAGGATGATTATTGCTTTCTCAAGCGATTAATTCTCAAGCGACGGCTCCATCATTATGAAAGCACACGAAATGTCTTATTTTGTCGTATCATAGTCATAACGGCCATTTATATTTCATTCTAAACTGAGGCATGAATATGACTTTTACCCATAAAATAGCTTTTTTAGGATTCGATAGGATGCAACTGTTGGATCTCGTCGGTCCTTTGGAGTCTTTTTTAGCCGCTAATCAAGCCATTAAGAACAAGCGCTATCAGACCTTTATTATCGGCGAAAAAGACCGATTTACTTCTGAGTCAGGCATGACCGTATTAACCGATCATCAATTGGACGAGAAGCTAGTCATCGATACACTGTTTATACCCGGCGGCGCGGGCTCACGTTCACTCGAAATATCAAAGCCATTACGTTTATGGATCGATAAAAACTTTGACCAAATAAAAAGAGTCGTTACCGTTTGTACAGGCATGTTTATAATCGCCGACCATCCCTACCTGAAAAACAAAGAGGTTGTAACCCATTGGGCATTTAGTGAAAAGCTTCAACAACAATATCCTCAATTAAAAGTGAATCATGAGCGACTCTTTATTAAACAAGGTAAGTTCTATTCGGCTGCGGGGATTTTAAGTGGAATTGATTTAGCACTTAATTTAATCGAAGAAGATCATGGGGTTGATATTGCTTCTACTACTGCAAAATATCTAGTGACCTATTTAAAGCGCTCAGGATATCAATCTCAATTTTCAGAGCCGTTAAAATTTCAATCACACAATAACGACCATTTAACTAGAGTTAACCGCTGGCTAGACGATAACCAAAATCAATTCATTACCATTGCCGAACTTTCAGAGCAAGTGCATATTAGTGAGCGTCATTTGAACCGTTTAATAAAAACTCACTTTCATATGAGTGCGGCAAAATATATTGAGCATATCAAATTAGAACAGTCGAAAGTTTATCTCTCTAAAGAAAACACTTTGGTTGAAAAGGTCTCTGATCTTTTAGGCTATAAATCGGCTGATACTTTCAGACGAAGTTTTAAACGTAAATACGGCATAACACCACAATCATACCAACATAGATTCTTTTAAATTATCAGTAAATTATTATAGGAAATAGACATGAAAAAAATTATTACTATCGGTGGGATCTTTCTACTTGTTATCACATCGATTATCGGTAGTCTTCTATACGCCCACTCAACTAAACCTGTTAGCTCGATGAAAGAAATCAATAACTTTCATTTTGTATCAGAGCAACTGGCCAGTTCTGGCATGTTAGCGCTAGAGGATTATCAACATATCCAAGACTACGGTTTCAAACACGTGGTCAATTTAATCCCTGGAATGCAACTCAAAGAAAAACGTCATGTCGAATCGTTAGGTCTGTCCTATCAGCAGATCCCTGTCGCATGGTCAGAACCAACGCTGGATGACTTTAAACAGTTTGTAAAACTGATGAAATCTTATGGCGAAGATAAAGTTTATGTTCACTGTCAATTAAACTGGCGAGCGTCTTCTTTTGTTTATTTATATCGAGTAACTCAACTCGGCATTCCGCATGAAGAAGCGTTAAGAGACCTCGAAGCGGTCTGGGAACCACGTGATGGTTGGGAAAATTTTATCGCCGATACCGTTAAAGCTTATCAGTAGAGTTCAATTATGACGAGTAACCTTAAAAATTATTGGAATCCATACACTGCGGGCTTCCTTTTGGGAATTATACTATTAGCCAGCTTTTTAATCGCTGGGCGCGGCTTAGGTGCATCTGGTGTAACCACTCAAGTGCTTGCTCATAGCTTAGAAACCATTGGCAGCGCTAATTTCGACAATGAATATCTTCGGTCACAAAAAACCAACGAGAGTTTACTCAGTAGCTGGATTTTTTTGGAAGTAATAGGGATCTTTTTGGGTGCATTTTTTTCTGCCAAACAAAGTGGTCGATTTAAAAAAGAAATAATTAAAGGCAGTGGTGTCAGCAATCGGCAACGAATAATTTCGGCGCTAGCTGGCGGATTGATAATGGGCCTAGCGGCTAGATTAGCAAGAGGTTGCACTAGTGGCCAAGCCTTAACCGGCGGCGCATTATTGAGCGCTGGTAGCTGGTTATTTATGCTCGCTGTTTTTATAGGTGCTTATCTGGCGATCATCTACTTTAAAAGGAGCTGGAAATGATTTTTCCTTTAGCTGGCTACGAGACGATTACACCAACGGTTAATTTAATTTTGGCCTTAATCATAGGTATTGGCTTTGGGTTTGCTTTAGAGCGTGGCGGCTTAGGTAATGCCAAAAAACTCATTGATCAATTTTTATTGAAAGACCTCACTGTATTTAAAGTCATGTTCACCGCAATTATTACCGCCATGACGGGTCTGTTTATTCTCTCTAGTTTAAACCTTGTTAACCTTGACCTAGTCCAACCTAGTGATAGCTATTTGTTGCCTCAGTTTGTCGGTGGATTATTACTCGGCGTTGGTTTTGTTGTCGCAGGTTATTGCCCCGGCACCACGGTTGTTGGCATGGCTTGCGGGAAGATTGACGCTTTGTATAGTTTTATAGGTTTGTTTGTAGGCGCAGTTATTTTTAGTCTAATTTTTGACTGGTTAGAAGGTTTGTACCACGCAACCCATTTAGATAATGGTCAGTTGACTGAAATTCTCAATTTAGATTATTCGACTCTGGTATTTATTGTTATCTCACTAGCGCTTGCAGGATTTATGCTTGCAGAAAAACTGGAGTCAGCTAATGAGTAAACAATTAAAAATATTAAGCGTTTTGTTTGTTACCCTCGCGCTTTCGGCGCTACTAGTTGGAAACAATAGAACAACAAATAACGAACAATCACAAGAGCCAGCTTTATCATTCTCAGAGTTTGATCAAATTATCACTTCACCTATCGATAAAATTTCAGCCGTTGAATTGGCCGATTATTTGTTCAAGCAAGAACATCATTATAATTTGATTGATTTACATCAAAACCCTGCGGCTTATCAGATCCCAACATCTGAAAACCTTTCAATAGAAATGGTGTTAAATAAAAACATCGCGGTTAATGAGACTATTTTTTTATATTCCCAAAACGAAACCATAGCTATTCAATTGTATTACTTACTGAAAATTAGAGGCTATTTTAAGGTCAAGGTTCTTACTGGCGGACTTAATCAATGGTATAACGATATATTACAACCAGATATAGGTTCTATTACCAAAGAGCAGTTAATTTTCAGAAAGAAACTAACCGAATATTTTGGTGGCCGATTTGGCCAAAGCGAGCTACCTATAGAAATAAAAAATATATTAATCACAAAAAAGCATAAAAAACATCATGGCTGCTGATGTTTTTTAACACCTAGTTTTATTCTGACCAAAGATCAAACTGGCGCATCTAGATTTGTCGTTCAATCAAACTTTCTAATTGTTTAATCACGCTCCAATAATATCTCTCAATATTTTTTGCCGAAGCTTTTAACTGTTCAAGTTTATGACTAGCAAGCCATTGCAGGCGCAAAACCAACTGAAATTTGTCCTTTTGAGTGATTGCTTTTGCCGCATTCTACTTTGTTAAGGTTTCTCTTGGTTAATAAGCATGTTCATGAATTTTGTAAACCGTCTGAGTCTGGTTTCAGGTTTCTTGGCACTTATCAATCCGTATGCAATAGCGTAACGACTAGATTTATTAAGTGTTGCATAAAACTCTCTAGCACTCCGATTGCTCTCTAGGGCTGTTAGGAAATCTGAGGGAACTTGCATTTCACTCACCACGTAAGCGTTTTCCCAACGACCATCGGCTTTTGCCGCACGAATATGTACAAGCCCTGATTCCATCATACGACCTTCACTTATCAAGCGTTCCGCATGCTTTGTGTTTCTTTTTGACCAGTTGCTTCGCTTTTTTCTGGGTGTAATACGTTGAAGATAAGATTGAGCATCCACTGATTTTTTAACACCATCTATCCAGCCCCAACATAGCGATTCAATCACGACATCATCCCAAGTAACACTCTTTATTCCAGTGTTTTTCTTATATAACTTTATCCATAATTCACTTTCACAGGCGTGATTCAACTCAAGCCATTGGCCAAGATCTTTCGATATTTCAAATGTCATGCTACTTAATGGATCAGGCTCAGGCATCTAGTTAAACTCTTTTCGACATAGCGCCCCGTAAAGAGGCTTGTAATTGTTGGTTAAAATGTGGAGCGAAGCGGAACCTAACCAACGATTAAAAGTCCTGCTTGATTGTGTTGTTATAGCGAATTTTCCTTTAGGATAATCGAGCGGGCAAGAGAAGCAAACACAATACCAAACGCAAGCCCTAAACCATTTGCACCTAAATCTAGCCATTCGCCATAGCGATTAACATAAGGCTGGATTAACTCAATAACTCCACTATAACCTAAAAAAAGCACTATAATAATTAACCACTTTTTTGGTCTAGCCAGTGCCAGAGGAAAAGCCAATGCACCATAAGCAATAAAATGGTGAATTTTGTCTGTACCTGGCACAGAAGGAAGGCTATCGACTGGGTATAAAGACAAAATAGAAATTGGCAATATTATTATAATTGTAAATAATAACCAGTGAGACTGAATTAAATGTAACAACCGCTTCAAGGTACACTCCGAATAGCTATAATGCCCGCTTAAGCGGAAAAATTGTGTTGGCAAACGCCTAGTTTAGTTGTAGCGAAGCACTCAACTACAACACCTTGCTAAGTGACAGCTTGCTCTGCATATGCCGCCAACCACATTTTTTCTATCCACGCGGACTCACCATTCTTTTCTATTTGCTTAGCCAGAACACTCGGCGGATTATTTTCAGCCCATGCTATCAATATTTTAGTGGCTTCTAATACGGTTCTTAAGTATTTATCTACTTCAATATCGGTTTTGTTCTCAAATTCAAACTTCTCGTAGTCGAAGTTCAAATTTGAAGAAACATAGTTAATTTTGGTTCCTAAAATTCCTTTAACTTTCTGCGGCCTTAGTTTGATTGGGTATGAAAATACTTCTTTCTCAAATCCTACAGGAATAGCTTCATCCAAATTAGGTAAAAACGAATGTCTAAAACATAGAACGTGCGCTATACCACCTGACGATGCCATCTTTCCACCAAGTCGAATTAAACTTAGGGCGTTTTGAGCATCAGCCATAAATAGAGAATTCCCAGATTCTTGGAAGCCAAGCTCAAATAATGGACTAGTAATGATGTTCTTAAATTTAGAATCGAATGATTGCTTATCCATAATTCACTTAACGCCTTGATGAACGACTCGTTCGTTCCTGCAATTGGTTATATTTGATCGAGAATAACTTAGTCATCTTGAAAGTCACCCCAACTCATGGCTTTTTCACTTTAAATCCTGCTTCTACAAAAGCTTTTGAGAAAACAGCAGCCTTCATTGGCGCTGTTTCCGTAAATGAATACTCTAGATCAATTTCTGCTCGATAATCTCGTATACCGCGCGATCTAGTATTCAGAGTAAAACGATCAGGACAAACTTCCCAGGCTTCAAGTCCTTTTGAATCCCCTTCAATCCACATGCAATCTGAGTTCGTTGTGTATATTTTGCTTTTTGAAATAGCGCTTTCCATCTCGCTTTCAGAGTCAAAATATTCTGAGAAATACATCACGTCTTCTTTCGAAGATAGTTTCTTAGTCAATACGTTGACAAATTCCTTCCCTAATTTTTCGGAAAGGATTCTCTTGATTTCATCTTCAGCAATGCCCTTGGTATTTTCTATTTCTCTACCCCCTTCAATTAGTCTAAGTCCATCCTCAATAATTCAGGGCTTAACTCTAATGTATAATCCTGATTCCGACATTCACTTCCTTCCTAAATATAAAGCAAAGCTAAATAGCGTGCGATAGCACATCCTAGCTTGAGCGACTTGTTAACTCTGACGGCTTCAGCAACATTATTATTCCTAGCCAAAAGAACCAAACAATCTGGCCTAAGCCAAAAATTTCTGTAAGCAATTCGGCTGGGTAAATAGTAAAAACACCAACAATGCCAACGAAAAGCCCAAAGTAGTTAAGTGCTTTAGGAAGCTCATTACATTTTAAAGCGGCAAAACTCAATAATAGAACCCACAGGCCTCCAACGACTTCGTTACCACCACCTAAGCCTTCGACTACAGAGTAGATAGCTCGCCAAACTGTCATAGCTTGCTCTGGATCTTCAGTTGACAACTCCAAGACCGCAGCCAAACCTATATTTGCAATCATTCCACTGGCAATGACTAAACCCACCCAAACAACACCAAACATAGAAGCTATTTGTGAGAGGGTTGGGGCATTGCCTTTCAATCGTTCATGAAGCGCCAACACCAATACCGCCAAAATAATACCAAAAAGTACATACATGATAAAATTTACGATAGACAGGATTATTTGATTTTCAGCTAGAAAAGTAAATTTTTGCACTGAGTCAGCGTCCGCAGGGAAACTCCAGAACGCACCAAAAAATACGAAAGCCGACACATAAATGATGGCTTCCAAAAGAGCCGCAACTCCTCCTGCTTTTTGTAAGTTATTCACTATATTAATTCCTTGTTGCTTGAGTATTCAGGAAGCTAACGCAAAATTTAGACGCGTGTTTTAATCGCGTCGTTCTCCAATGTATTATTATAATGCAATCTTACACCATCGAAGCAAATAAAAGTTTTCTTCGTCGTCTACAAGCTCGAAACCATTATCTAAGTAAAAACGATAGGCGCTTTCGTTGACTTTAAAACAACGCAATTTAAGTGAGTTTTCTTTTTGCAACGAATCTAACAAAGTAAGAATAGGAACACCATAACCCAACGAGCGGTTTTCAGGGTATAAGATGAGCATATCTACGTAAGTTTCGTCATCTAAAAGCGTATACTGCACATATCCAATACGCTTACCATCCAATAGAACGAAGGAAGTGTTTAGCTCGAAATAACGACCATTAAACTCATTTAATTGCCACTCTACATCCCATCCCCATATTTTTTCAATGTGAGGTTTCATTGACTCAAGAAACAATGCCCAAATTTCATTCTTATCATCGAGTGAACATTTGTTAAGTTCGAGGTTCATAAATCTTTCTTTGCATAACATTCAGGTAATTGGTGTGGTGTACCGACTGCTTCATTAAGGCCTTTATCGTAACGAAGATGGCAGGTTAGCGAATCCATTTCACGTTCTGGTTAAATGTACTTTTATATCCCTCAATGCTGACTTCCCGAGCGCCAGCTACCAAGCCTAGCTCGTTAAAGCTCCGTTGTTCGACTTCAGACAAACCACCATCAATCATATCTTTCGGAATAATAGTTATAACCGGAGCGGTAGAAAAGAATCTATTTGCTCCAATATCTTTTATTCCCTGCTTAAGACAGTCAACAGCATTTGTGAAGGACCCCACTAGAAGCCTCGTACTGCAATAAGGCTCTTTAGGTTTAACAGTAAGAGTCTTAGCCTCAGCTTTTAATATCATTTTGTCTTTATATATTTCAACATCAATCTTCATCAATGATTCTCCATACTGTAGATATAGCACCACAATAAGCTGCCAAGCAATGGTTGGCTAAAATATGAAGCGAAGCGGAGCCGAGCCAAACGTTTAGTGTCCGTTTGATTGCCTTGTTAGCAGTTTATTGTACAGGCTTATTTTTATTACTTTCTAACTGTTTAGCCAGAAGAGTACCGATATAAAATAGCCCTATAAAAACGCCAAGATCTATGAGCAATTTTTGAATATCAAATGCATCAGAAAATAAAGCGTACTCAAAAGAGAAATAATAAAATATGCCTCTTGAGCCCAAATAGGCAAATAAGAATGGAATTAAAAAGTTTAAGACCGGCTTGCTTGATTTATTAATTTCCATGATTGAATCTCCTTTATTATTTTAGTCAACGTAAAATTGAAAACGGCTAACGTTCAATTGAAAAATTCTTTTGTCTTTTTTCATGAATCTTTTCCAATGTCTTGTTATGTCTATTACCTGCCACCGTGATGACCTACGCTAGATCCCATATTGACAGCATCTGAATCAGAAATATTTGAGTTATTTCCTACTTTATTAAGTCTTTTTTCATGAAAGTAATCTTCAAGGTTTATATAAATCGCAAAGATGCCTCCAATATATGGCAATAGCCAAACAAATAAAATTTGATAAATACGGCGTTCTTTAATTTTGAAGTAAGTATTCAAAATAACAAACGTAGCTATCCCATTTAGGATTAATAGGCTTACGAATATTGCCAACAACACGTAGAACATTTCATTTTCCATAAGTTTCTATCCTGAATTTGTACCTTAATACAATATAACGAATCGGAAACTAGTTTATTGCATTAATTATCCTCTTTCACAAACATAACGCCTGTACCCTTTGATCCCCACTTGCCATAAGCGGAAGCGAGTGGCAAGTGATTGATCAAATGCACCCGATGGTTATGCTTGTGGTTAAAATAATTGCAGTTCATCATATGGAGTTATTTTTAGTGATTCAAGTCTATCAGCAAGGTTTCCAACATGAATTTCTAATTTATGCCCATCAGGATCTGATATATAAAAAGATTTCCCTTGGCTTTTGTTCTGCTTCCATACATTAACGTTAGACTTAATTAATTTGGCTTTTAAGTGCGGAAAGTTTTCTTCCGATATATTAAAAGCAATATGACTATAGTCCTTACTTGGAATACTGTCATCACACGATAAACAAAACCAAAGTTCACCTGTAGTTAAGTATGCGCCATTTTTCCATTTTGCCTTTGGACTCATTCCAAGCAAATCTGTGTAGAAACGGAATGACTGCTCCAAATCACTAACGGCTACAGTAATGTGGTTTAAACCATCTAGCATAGTATTTCCTTAGCAAATATAACGCTTAGCGTTTTTGTGTGTTGTAGCACAGCGAAAAACATCAACGAATAACGACTTGTTAAGAATCGACTGTTCATTTATGAAAAAAAACCTGTAGTTTTTTCCAAAACAATACCATCGTGATAATTGTTGGTAACAGTACTGCTAATAACATTGAACTACTGAGTAAATAAGCCTCAAAATTCCAGCTCCCAGCTTCGAAGTTATGTAAATAGTTTAAAACATTGTTTAGAGAGTATAAGACCCACAAAATATTGGCAGCTACAATTCCTAAAATTGAGCACTCTTTTTGTCGTAGATGAAGAATTTTTTTTACTCCAAGAACACCAAGCACTAAAGTTGGAACCCCATTTAATATCAAAGGTAACCACAATGGAGCAGAACTTATTTTAATTGGTTGATGCATCATAGTGATACGCTCTCATCGTTTGCATAATGGGTGAGTTGTTCTGGTGGAGTTTTTGCGTAAGCAAAAAGTGCAACCGGTTGACGAATCCCTTTAACGCTCTGGTTAGACAGCTTGTTCAGCGTGTGCCTGGCCTCTTGTTTGTACTATTTGCCATATTGCTGCTGGCAAACAAAGAATAATTAGAAGTGCAGATAATGGCAGTGTGAATTGGTTATTACCTAGTAAATAAAAAACTGTATGAATTGTAAAAGTAAATAGTCCTAGCCCAGCACAAAAATATGAATACTTAGTTGATTTCGATGTTTTTAGTAAGACTTGCTTATACCCAAATAAAACTACTGGAATGATTAGGATATTAAAAATTAAAAACCCTTGGATTCCACCCGGTAGAAAAAACATTTCCCATTCTTGCCAAAATGCAGCATCTATTTGATGAACCATTAAAATACACATTGTGAGGGTATAGCTTTTTTCCATGGGCTTCCTATATATTTACTAAAGCTTTCTAACGCTCGTTTCAGCAATTAATATGAGATTGCGAATATTAATATACTGCTAACTCTGGTTATTTTTCTCATCAGGAAGTTCTAGTATTCGTTCACTGCGCCATACTCGAATTATATGAATCATTTTTGTTTCCAATAAATATACAACACGAAATGGAGGATGAATTATTTCTCGAATGAAGTCATCTTCAAACTCTGGAACAATTCGTCCTATTTTAGGGTGATCATTTAGAGTTTCTATGTGATCAAATATATCTGATATATAATTCATGCCTATTTCTGGAACTGCTTGTTCTTCGTAATATTCCTTTATATCTTCTAAATCAGAAAAGGCGGAATTCGATACTAATATTTTCACTGTCTAGAAGCCGAGCTTTTTCTTGGCATCACCCAATTCAACACTATTACCTTCTTTAGCTTCCATGAGGCCTTGTGCAACAGCTTTAACAAATGCCAACTCTTCTATGGTTTTCTCAAACTCATCTAAACTCTGAACTACAGCAACACCTCGCCCTCTGCTAGTCAGCAATATTGGCCTATGAGTTTCATTAGAATGCTTGACCACCTTTCCAGGGTTAATTTTAAGATCAGAGAGTGGTACTACGTCTTCAGAGAATTTAGTTTGCATGGACATACCTATAACTCAACTATAAAGACCTACTTATAGCACCTGTTAAGAGGTCAATCAAGAGATATAACGCTGAGTGAATGGGCCGCGTTGCTGCGAAACAGCGCTTTTAGCGGACCAGCCCACGTTTTTCTTAGTGGGCGAACATTGCACGTATTGCTATGTGTCTTCAGTATTATGAGTCGCTGAAATTCGATCAATTTCTTTACGTAGAAAGATATCAACTGCAATAAATGCAAATGGAGTTATTGATGCAAAGAATACTAAAAGCCACGTTACAAGTGACCATTTTTGTTTATGTGAAACTTGAAGAGATAAAACTAAGTAGAGGATGAATAATGCACCATGTCCTGCGCCAAGCGGAAAAACGTAATCCCTGCTGATAACCTCAAAAGTCACACACAATATTAGTAGATACGACATCCCTTCCATAAGGCTTAATATTCTAAAGAATTTCAAATGCTAATACCCTTTTGTTTTTGACGATCTGTGCACATAACGCCAAGCGTTTTTGCAAAATTGCGTAGCGCTTAATTTTGTCGAAAGCCGCAATTGGTTAGATAGCATTCGCAACATTTATTTCCAAAGCCATCCAATTTGGAGTATGAATTCAGGATTCGAATATTTATTGGCGCCACTGCCAACCGTTATTCCTGGCTCTATAAAAAAATTGCCTGACTGAAATGTTGCACTTAAACCTGCGTATTTCCAATCGCTATTTCGAGCAGTAGACTTCCCTACTATTACCTGAGCTGAACGAAAAAAACTATCCTTGTTTTTTAGAAAATTATAACCAACTTCCACGCCATGAGTCTTTTCGCTCGAATATCCTATGGAAGCTTGAAATGGAAAATCAACATTATTACTTTTAGCAACGAAATTGATTCCGCCTGGGGTAAGTAGAGAAAAACCTAATTCACTTTCTTGAGCATTTACGGAAGATAAACAACTTGAGACTGCAATCATTGAAAACAAACAGTATTTCTTCATATTAAATTCTACCTAAAATTTATGATTGGGATGCCTAACGCTTCAAACAACGGCAAATGGAAGCCGTTAGGCATTTATTTGTCCCGTTGTTTTGACTTGTTATGAGATTTATACCAGAATTAGGTATATATTGGTACTTTAGAGGTGTGATATGGCTAAAAATACTAGCATTACCCTTGGTGAGCATTTCGACGGATTTATTGCTAGCCAAGTAAATACTGGCAGGTATGGCTCTGTTAGTGAAGTTGTAAGGGCTGGCTTGAGATTGCTTGAGAAAACTGAAACTAAGACAGAAGCCTTGCGGCGTATGCTTGAAGAAGGCGAACAAAGCGGTGTAGCTGAATATAGTCTTGACGCATTTATCGATGAGTTGGATGCTGAAAGCTGAAAATGAGAAAAACATTTGAATTATCCAAGGCTGCTAAAACTGACCTGAAAGGAGTTGCTATTTTCACCCAAAAGGAATGGGGTAGAGAGCAGCGAAATGTTTACGTTAAACAATTTGACGATGCTTTTCATATGCTTGCTGATACTCCCTTAGTTGGCAAAGCCTGCAACAATATCAAAGCTGGCTTTAAAAAATTTCCAATCGGTAGTCATGTCATTTTTTATAGAGAAAACTCCGACTCTTCAATTCTAATTGTCCGTATTCTCCACAAACGTATGGATGTTGAACTGAACTTTCAAGACTCATAACGCCTAATTGAGACGCGCGTATTTTTGCGTCGATTCCTATGCATGGTTATGCGCACCTTGCTGTAACTCTCTCTACTTCCATATGGTAGACAGAACTTTGCGAAAATGTTTCGTTAAGCATTGTTATCATATTGTTTTTAAAGTTATGTACTGAAAAGTCATCTTTTGATTTACACGCTCCTAACAGAGCATAAGTTACTACCATGACGTCGAGACCTGCATTACCACTACCTTCATTCTTCATAAGTTTTGAAAGGTATAAGTCTGCTTGTTCGTGAAGTTCTTTAAATCGCTTTTGAGAGTAGAGTAATTCATATTTAACGAGTTCATATTCGACACTTGAAATTTTTGGAAGCTTGCTGACTTCAATTTTTTTATAAAAAATCTGCGCCGATTCAAAATTACCAAGCCTTAAATGGGTTTCACTTAAAGCTGTATAATACGAGTTATCCTTCGTTTTTGTATATCCATTAAGTAACTCAATCGACTCGTCATACTTACCGTGCAAATTAAGAATATGAACTTTCTTAATTGTAAAATCTGCACCTAACTCTGTATACCAATGCCTATCAATATATTCGAAAGCCTTATCCGTATTACCGTAGGCTATAGAGTGATGGAACTCTATTTCGTTAATTATTGCCTTAGTTAGAGTGCATCCTGAAGGTAGCACAAATTCAGAATTTTTTTGGACTGATAATGTTTGGTCTGGAGTGCACTCTTTAGCGAATACTCCGCCACTAAACAGCACTAGTACAGCAATTAAAAATACTCTATTCAAATTAATCACTAGAAGACTCCATGTATGACATAACGCTTTATTTTGTGGCAACGAGTGAGGTACGAACGAGTTGTCGCACAACAATTTATTGTTATATTTTTTTCATGATTCATTAGTTCTTTCAAGTTCCAATTCTTCATTTCGAAATAAGGCATAATCCCGTTCTTTGCTATCCCTCTTTATTGGTTTATGAGGTAAACGGTAAGAAGTGTTTCTTTCTACTTGGCCATCTTCATGTAAATTAAACAAGATTGATTCAATTGTTTCAAATGGTTTTGTGTAGATAGTTGGATCTAATGTTTTCAAGTCGGCAGTAAACCCAAAAATAATAAAGAACGTTGAAAATATAAGCCCCCAATGAGGCGAGCGTTTATTAATTTCTTTTTCAACCACTTCAAGTTTATTCAATATTAGCTTTACATCATCCGTTGTTTGAACCTCATTCAGTTGAGATTTTAGTAGGTTTACTAGTGCAATAATTTTGGGCTTGTTAATCATATTTGGATCGTATCTGTCCGAAAATTCCTCAAAACCATCATTAGTATAAAAATTATCTTCAACTTTTGATGCTGCAAATTTTGAAACCTGACAAAGTCTTGTAAGTGCCACCTTAGCTTCTACCAAATGTGTTCCAGAAACTAGCTGAGACTCTTCTAGTTCGGAATAATTACGACGACTAAAAAGGCCTGCAAATATCCCAAAAGAACTGTTAAGTCGCCTTCTTCTATTTATTGACCATATTTCTTTTTCACTTAGACTGGATAGAATTGCAAAAAGCTCACACAATTTGGCTGTCTTAAATATATCTTCAACCTGATCTTTTAAGTGGGATGGCAAATATACTAATTGTTCTTGAAGCCACAGATATATTGCTTCAAAATTAATTAGCAAATTTTTATCACAGTTAATTAGGATTTCATCAGAGGCTATACTCTCAGACATATATCTATAATATTGGGATACAGAAAGCATCTTAATTTTATTTGATGGATAATCTCTTCCATCAAGTAAATGCTCAATATTTTTCTTTAGCTCTTCAAATTCCATTTCTGACATTTTCTTAGTATTCTCCAAATTTCAGTAAAATATAACGCCCCATTTATCAGTTCATCTGATGCAATGATTTGTTATGCCCCCTTTCCTAATTTAGCCACAATATTATCCAACCCTCGCTCTCGTGCAATACTTATGGCACTAACCCCTCCCTTAAAGTTTTTTACCAGCGGTACATTTGACTCAATGAAGGCATCTATTGTTCTTGACTCACTAGAAATCAAGCTTAGAAGGAATACTGTATACCCTTCTCTCAATTCTTTGTTAGGATTTGCACCAAGAAGAATTAACTTATTTACAGAACTAACATCATTACTCATTGCAGCATACGCCAACGCATTAAGTCCATCTAAATCGACATCGTCGATATCCACTTTTGAAGTTAATGATTTTAATACGGGATATAGTTTTTCATTGCGTGAAAAACGATAAAGACGGCCAGCCCATTCAGAGTCTAACGCTACGGCTTTATTGTAAAATTCTGCACCTTCTGTAGAACTTCTGCTAAAATGCCATTTTGCAATTAAACTATCGGCATAAACTTTATTGGCAAATTTTCTTTCATTACATCCATTTGAAATCGCTTTAATAGCTAAATCATGAGCAGCTGAATTATCACCTAATTTGAACAGTTTAAAATTAGCCCAATGCGATAAATAGCAAACATTTTCTGCAAACTGTACTGTCTTTTTTTTCATCAATTTATCTAATGCCAAGTTATCATTCGATAATATTAAAATATTTTCAGCTTCTTTATAAGCCCTCAATTTTGCTCGATCATTAGACGACGGCTCTAATCTTGGAGTATCAATAGCGAGTTGATAAAATTCTAACGCTCTCTTTGGGGCGTCTTGCTTTAGATATAACTCTCCCCAATTCGTATTTAGCCATAAATTATCTGTGCCTATATCTTCCGCCTTTTTGAAATCCTTTTCCGCTAAATTATATTTTCCCTGATGTGAGTAAACATAGCCTCTTAAGACATAAATATTGGCAAATTTATCGTTAATAGAATATGCAATATTCAATATTTCTTCAGCCCTTCTTAAACCTCTTTCGTTGAATCCTGTCTTCATGTGAAATCGTGCCAACTCAACATAGGCTTGAATATTTTCCGGTTGTTTTACAATAACGTTATCTAAGATATCTTTAGCTCTAAAATAGTCTTTACGGCCTCCATTATCAAGCAAGTTCACAGCAAGATTTAAGTCGTTTTCTGAGCCAGTAACTTGAGAATAGTTTCTTGGATTTATCATCCAACTAATTGGCATATTGAAAGTCTTTTTATAAATTGACGGTAGCTTTTGAAGATCCTTACCGCTTGACTTATAATTCCAATACTCTTTACTATCGACGAATTGAATTTCCACACCAGACGCCTTACATTCACTTAATGCACCACATGGCTTATTTAAAAGCATGACTTCTTGATGTTTTCCCGGAATAATTCTCCTAGCATTAATCACGAAATCACTTTTTTCGATTTCATCTAGGTTTTTAAAATTTGGCTTTATCAGAACAAATGCATTTTTCCCCAACTCGCCGTTATAAGAATAAGATATGAGCAAATTTGTTGCATAAACGGTTTTCTTTATGCTCTTTATGAAAAATTCATTTTTCAAATCTAATTTTTTAACACTATTTTTAGTTTCAACCTTAGAAGATATGAAACCGAATTGATTGTTATTCAGTACATAAACCGTAACTAAGACAATCAATGCTCCCAATAGTAATACCTGCCTTTTTTTAGCTTTCATTCAATTTCCTTTTTAATGTCTAAAAACATTTTTCTACCCAAATAATATTCTTTAGAGTCCAGTGTTTGTTTTATAAATAAAACTTGATGTGTCTAACAGTACATAACGCTCAAATAAAAAGAACGTCTTTCCAGTTTCTTTTTTCATTTTCTTGTTAAGAGTTGCTAGGTGCATGCGCAATCCACAACTCGTCAAATTCTATTCTTGAAATCTCGACACCTTCAAACTCAGCATCATCATTGATATCCGAAATGCTCGGTACAATGTCTTCACCTAATCGGGTATTGGAAGAATGAGAACTCGACGAAGCGAAACCAACAGTACCGTCCGCAAAAAATTCGAGCTTTCGTGTCTCATATTCATCTAAGCCCATTTCGGAAACAAGTCTGATTGGCTCATCCGTTTCTTCGTGCTTCCATGTCACATCTATGTATCTCATTATCGATGAACTCTTGTACTCTTAACGCCAAGCACTGAAGACAGCATGTCTTTTGTGCTGTTCTTTCAGCTGTGTCTTGTTAAATGTTTGGACCTGAAGCCCCGATATAAAAAACATAGATAGTCAGTCCTACAAATGGCAAAGAAGCTAGCCCCTGCCATTTCATTCGTGAGGCCATTGCCCATAATCCAAATAGTATCGACATTACTCCCAACAAGTAGGAGTTGCCAAGAAACACGAGTATGCCAACAAATACTTCCTGTTGCTCCGCATTGATGCTGGCCTTGTCCAGAGACTGGATAGTTTTCTCAATAGAAGAATAACCCGCAGCCCAGAAATAGAAAAGCATCGAGAACGAAGCACATGCAGCTGTTGCTGCCCAATCGTTGATTCTTTTGATTACGATACTCGTCATAGCTCTTGATACATTTAACGCCGAGCGCAAACGAAAAATGCGAGCGAGTCAGCCAGTAATTTTTCGTTTTGCCGCGTTTTGTTAACTTTTCCTATAGTTATCATCTTATTAGAACCGGGCCAAAAAATAGCCCCAAAGAAAGCAGGAGTAATAAAAATGGTTTCCAAGTATCGCTTAAGTTTTCAAAAATATAGAAAAAGATCAATACATTGTGGAGAGAGTCTTCGTCTCCCTTCCTATTTCGTATTGTTCTAACCCAGAAATAGGCAATCCCCATCAAAGAGAAACTTAAGACTACATTAAGAGGAGTCTCCAACATAAACTCAAGCATGCTTAATACCGATTAAAATAGTGACGTTGCCAATATTTCCATAATTCATGAAGTTAACGCTTTGCTTTGTGGGCTGAGAGAAGCGAAGCTCCAAAACAGCAACTGGTTATACTATATTTCATTTCTTATGAGCCTTCTTTACCAATTCAGTCACGCCAGACAAATTCTCTTTCCTTTGTTCCGCCGCTTTAGGATCTGAATACCACTTGCTCGTATAATATACATAAAGTGTAATACTTGTAACTAGCACAGAGATGAAAAATATCAGTAGAATTTCTATACTTGGAATTTGAAGACCAATATCAAGTGACACACCAAAAACCAAAGTCATAAGTGCGGTTGATGGAATCACACCATGACCATAAATTATTAAAGAAGGACCAAACAAAACAGCTAATATTAGAGATTTTGCTACTCGTATTTTAGGCTTGTGGTCTCCACGTAACACCACCCGCCATAGAAACATTTTTAGTGTGATGGCTATCGCGAAATAAGCAACTACAAAAGTAAGTAAATCCATATTCTCGAATATTCCATCTTGTGCGTATAACGCTTAATTCAAAAATTCAGGCGTGTTTTTGGCCTGAATATTTTGCAATGTATGGTTATGGTTTTAGTCAAAATCTGAAGAATATAAAAGCCTGACTTAATAATCGTTTTTCACTGCTCGTACTTTCTCAGACAATAGTATTCTATATGGAATACCTTCTATGTCTTTCTTATTCTTCAGCATATATTCATAATCTCTTGAAAACTCATCTGATATATTAATACTGTTCAGTGCACTGATATCCTTTGATGTTGTCAAAAGTTCACCAATATATGTCAGTTTATTTTGCTGAACATTTATCCTATAAATGTTTTCTATCGACTCAGAATCCGTTCCAGGAATAAATACGTATCCAACACCAGGCGCGCTGAATCCTGAAGCTATTCGCCCTCTTTTTTCTGTCCGCATAATATAATCGCCAGGTTCTAACTCGAAAAGGTGGATGAATATATAGC
>Ga0114899_1000703_pt1 | contig 22449 bp, 19 predicted proteins | sample MalvireepMed_215_FD_83497 | JGI IMG/M metagenome (GOLD analysis project Ga0114899, IMG submission 83497) | Marine viral communities from the Global Malaspina Expedition - Malaspina viral metaG DeepMed_215 | ecosystem: Environmental > Aquatic > Marine > Oceanic | place: Mediterranean Sea...
GCAACATCCGTGATCTGCTGCCGGTGCTCGAAGGCGTGGCCAAGTCGAGCCGCCCGCTGATGATCATCGCCGAAGACGTTGAAGGCGAAGCGCTGGCGACCCTGGTCGTCAACAACCTGCGTGGCATCCTCAAGGTCGCGGCCGTCAAGGCCCCGGGCTTTGGCGATCGCCGCAAGGAAATGCTCAAGGACATCGCTATCCTTACCGGCGGCACCGTGATTTCCGAGGAAGTGGGCCTGTCGCTCGAGAAGGTCAGCCTGGAAGACCTGGGCAACGCCAAGAAGATCCAGATCACCAAGGAAAACACCACCGTCATCGACGGCGCCGGATCCAACGACAAGATCAAGGCCCGTGTCGACGAACTGCGTGCGCAGCGTGACGACGCGTCCAGCGACTACGATCGTGAGAAGCTCGACTCACGTATCGCCAAGCCCACCGGCGGTGTTGCCGTGATCAAGGTCGGTGCCGCCACCGAAGTCGAAATGAAGGAAAAGAAGGCACGCGTCGAAGACGCCCTGCACGCCACCCGTGCGGCCGTCGAAGAAGGCATCGTGCCGGGCGGCGGTGTCGCTCTGGTGCGCGCCTCCACCGCGCTGGAAGGCCTCAAGGGCGGCAACGACGACCAGACCGTCGGCATCAACATCCTGCGTCGTGCGATTCAGGAGCCGCTGCGTCAGATCGTCAAGAACACCGGTGAAGAGCCCTCCGTGGTTCTGAACAAGGTGCTCGAAGCCAAGGGCAGCAACGGCTACAACGCCGCCAATGGCACCTACGGCGACATGCTCGAAATGGGTATCATCGATCCGGCCAAGGTGACGCGTCTTGCGTTGCAGAACGCGGCCTCCGTCGCCGGTCTGCTGCTCACGACCGAAGCCATGGTCGCCGAGCTGCCGAAGAAAGATGCCCCGATGCCGGCCGCGCCGGACATGGGCGGCATGGGCGACTTCTAAGAAAGTCTTCCCAGGCAGTACCGCTGTAATTGTCGGGGCGCCTTCGGGCGCCCCGATTCTATTGAGAAAGCGGAAAAATCGAGGCGGGCAAGCTCAAGGGCCCACCTCCGTCACCGACCAGCTCCCGTCCTGCCCCCGTTCGTAGATCCGTTTGGCGTGCAGGCGCTTCCAGCCGGTCTGCCAGATCCCGATGCGGCTGGGCACCAGCTGAAATGCACACCAGCCAGCGGGGCGGGGAACGCGCTCCATCCGAAACCGATCCTGTACTTCATCCTGAGCGCGGCGAAGTCCGGCTTCGTCCTGCAGCGGCTGCGACTGCTCGGAAGCCCAACCACCCAGCTGCTTCTCCCGCGTCTGGCTGTTCCAGCAGGCATCAGCCTCATCGTCCGCCAACAGCTCGGCCGCGCCTTCCATGACCGCCTGATACCGCAACTGCGGCCAGTACCAGCACAGCGCCGCCCGCGGATTTTCCCGAAGCTGGAACGCCTTGCCGCTGTGCGCATTGGCGAAGAACACCGCGCCGGACACGCCGAGCCGAAACACATCGATCGTCCGCACCGACGGCGCTCCCGACGCGCTCGCCGTCGCCAGCGCCGCGCTGCTCGCGTCCGGTTCGCCCCGGCGCGTGGCTTCGTCCACTAGCTCACGCAATCGGGATATCGCCTGCGCGTATACCCTGTCACCGATCGTCATGACGATTTCTCAGCGAGGTCGTCCGACAAGTGTACGCAAGCTGCAAGGACGGCCAAGCGCTGGATCGGTATGAATTGCCCACTGTGTCGGTGTGCACGACACGCGCAGGACGGACTATGCTTTCGCCTGCGGCGGCGTCATCAGCCGCACGACCAAAACGACAAGAAGTACGTCCTGCCGGACTCAAGGCTCAGGTTCTGAGCCGGTCGCCTTCAAATAATGGAGGCGAGATTTACGTGCGGGGGACGTAATGCGGTCCAGTCACAATTTGATTACAGCCGGAACCGTGCCACCAAACGCTGAGGCGGCGCGCGCGTCACTCGCAGGTCGGCGGGTTGCGCACCAGCAGTCGCCCGACACGACGCTGCCCGTGCTGCTGATCCTCGGTAAGCAGCGTGTCGCAGTTGGCCTGAATGGCCGCCGCCGAAATCGGGCAATCCCCAAACGACAAGCGGTACCGCCGACGCAGCGGCAATGCCGTATTGAGCATGGCCTCATCGGCAACTTGTGGCGGCGTTACGCCGTAGAACTCGGCCCCCGCTGGCGACTGATGGCCATGTTTGGCTTCGATTCCAGGAGCTTCAGCGCCCAAGCATGGCGAGCATCGCCCGGAGCCTGCGGGCCGTGTGCCGAGAATGAGCTGCCTGCGGCGCCCAGCCGACTCGAACATGCCCGATCCGATGTCTCACCAATTCTTGGTTTCACGGCGCCACGGGTTACGCGCTCAACCGACCCTTCGTGACGGGTGAGCACCATGGGGCTTTTTTGCTCGTCCCACAGAGCGCACAGACAAGGCCGATTGGCTGACCCTGCAGAGGCCCAGACCTTGGTTGACGAGATGGCGGTATCACACGCCGGTCCCCATGGTGTCGCTGATCTTGCGCTGTGGATGCAACGTTTGCCGCAGCCGGGATTCGGCTTGAGTGCGGGCGGGTCATGAACGAACTTCATTCATCGGAATTGAAGAGCATTCTCCATTCCAAACGCGCCCACATCTACTATCTGGAGCATTGCCGAGTTCTGGTCAATGGTGGCCGGGTCGAGTACGTTACCGACGCCGGCAAGGAATCGTTGTACTGGAACATTCCAATAGCCAACACCAGCACCATCCTGCTCGGCACCGGGACGTCGATTACCCAGGCGGCAATGCGGGAATTCGCCAAGGCCGGAGTGCTGGTCGGCTTTTGCGGCGGTGGGGGGACACCGCTGTTCAGCGCCAATGAAGTCGATGTCGAAGTCGCCTGGCTCACGCCGCAAAGCGAGTACCGGCCCACCGAGTATCTTCAAGCCTGGGTACGATTCTGGTTTGACGACGGCCTCAGACTCCAGGCCGCGAAATCCTTTCAGCGCGCCCGTTTGAAGCGTATTGCCGCACACTGGCTGCGTGGCCGGGAACTGAAGGAGGCGAACTTCGAGCCCGATCCCGGCGAACTGTCGGCGCTGCTTGAACGCGCCGAACAATCCATCGACGCGGCCCTTGGTACGGAATCGCTGCTGACCGGCGAGGCACGTCTCACCAAGGCGTTGTTTCGAACCGCCGCCCGCGCAAGCGGTTATGGCGACTTCACCCGAGCCAAGCGGGGCGGGGGAGCGGACCCGGCCAATCGCTTTCTCGACCACGGCAACTACCTTGCCTATGGGCTCGCCGCCACCGCCACCTGGGTGCTTGGTTTGCCGCATGGACTCGCCGTCCTGCACGGCAAGACCCGTCGCGGTGGTCTGGTGTTCGACGTTGCCGATCTGGTCAAGGACGCCGTGATCTTGCCGCAGGCCTTCATTTCCGCCGTCCGCGGGGACGAAGAGCAGGAGTTCCGCAGGGCCTGTATCGAAAGCCTCACACGCAGCGAATCCTTGGACTTCATGATCGACTCGATCAAGCAGATCGCGGTCGAGACCGGGAGCGAGGGTTGACGCGCGCCGGCCGTCCAATCGCCGAGCGGTCATGCAGCGCTTCCTTAACGCGTCCAGTCTTCCACGCGCAGCCCGGGCATCTGGGAAAAGGCCCGGTCGTTGCTCACCAATACCGCATTCTCAGCGCTTGCATGCGCTGCGATCATCAGGTCCAGCGGACTCAGGGTGCGCCCGATTCGCTCAAGTTCCGCACGCAGGTTTCCGTAGCGGGTTGCCACCGGTCCATCCCAAGGAAGCACTTCGAGCCGAAGCAGCAGCTCATGAACGGCTGCATGCAGTCGAGTGGCTTCGGGTCTGCGTGCCAGCCCATAGCGCAGTTCCCCTTCGGTCACCGCCGAGATGCAGATCGTCTCCATGGGCACCGAGATCAACCGTTTTCTGATTTCAGTGTTCCCACGAAGCAGGTGGCTGACGGCATTAGTATCCAGCAGATAACGTGTCACCCGTCGATGTCCGCCAGGGGATCACGGTCTTGCGCGGCTTGTGTCCGTTCGGCGGGGCTGAGGAAATCTTCCGGAACGTCGACGCCGCCCAGCGCCGCGAAAAAGCCGTCCCAATCGGCGGGGCGCCGCGACAGAATCACATCGCCTGTCGCTTCGTCACGGCGGATGAAAACCTCATCCGTATCAAAGCGGAAACTGGCCGGTAAGCGCACGGCCTGGCTGCGTCCATTGGCAAAGACTTTTGCGGTTTGGCTCATGTCGAGAACCCTCAAGCGTGATGTATACCAAAGTATATACCGGCCATCGTTTGCTCGCCATGGCGGCGGAGACTCTGAGTGTCCGAGGCCTGAATTTTGGGCGCGCGGCCCGGATTCTTCGGGCTCCCGCACTCGGAGGCCGGATTTCATCTCGGTGCAGATCGCCGATGTCGCTAGATTCGCGCCATGAACGTGCTGCTGATCTGTCAATGCGACAAGCGCGCGCTGACGCAAACCCGCCGCATCCTGGACCAATTCGCCGAAAGGCGCGGGGATCGAACCTGGCAAACGCCGATCACCCAGGCCGGTCTGGACACCCTGCGCAAGCTATTGCGCAAGACGGCGCGCAAAAACACGGCCGTCGCCTGCCACTGGATACGAGGGCGCGATCACAGCGAACTGCTCTGGATCGTCGGAGACGCCAGCCGCTTCAATGCCGAAGGTGCGGTGCCGACCAACGCCACTGCGCGCGACGTGCTGCGTCGCAAGGACGAGAACGACTGGCACAGCCAGCAGGATATCTATTTGCTGTCGGCCATGGCGGCGCTGCTGCACGACATTGGCAAGGCCTGCCGTGCTTTCCAGAATCGTTTGACCGCGAAGCAGGGCGAAGCGCGGGTGCGCAACCTCTATCGACACGAGTGGATTTCGCTGCGCTTGTTTCAAGCCTTTGTCGGTGACGCCGACAATGACGCCGAATGGCTAAAGCGCCTGATTTCCCCGACGGCGGCGGACGATGCCCGCTGGCGCGCTCGTTTGCAGCGAGATGGCGTCGATGCCTCCGCCGCAGCACTCAAGCCGTTCGCGACGCTGCCGCCGATCGCGCAGGCCGTCGGCTGGCTGGTGTTGACGCACCACCGCCTGCCGCTCATGCCCGGAAAAGATACCAACGGCGACGATTTGTGGCTTGGTGCCAAGCTGCGCGATTTCCGGGGTGAACAGCTGCACGAGGTACTCAAGGCGATTGACGCGCGCTGGAACGAGCTGCCCACCTCGTCCGATCCTGCTGCGATTGCGCCGTACTGGACGCTGCCGGCTTATCTGCCGATGCACACCGGAGCCTGGCGAAAACGGGCAGCGAAACTCGCGCAGCGTCTGTTGACTCGATCTCAGTTGTCGCCGCTTGCGCGCCTGATCGACGATCCCTATGTGATGCACCTGTCACGCCTGGGTCTGATGCTCGCGGACCACCACTATTCCAGCCTGAGGGACACCCAGGATCGAGTGGCCGGCGAGAAAGCCTATCCGCTGTACGCCAACACCGATCGTGACACCGGCGAGCTGTGCCAGCCGCTCGATGAACACCTGTTGGGCGTGGCCTTGCATGCCGGGGCCATCGCGCACGCCCTTCCCGATTTCGAGCGCCACCTGCCACGCTTGGCGCGGCACAAGGGCCTGCGAAAACGTAGCAGGGATGAGCGCTTCCGCTGGCAGGATCGGGCCGCAGATACCGCTGCCGGGATGCGCCACTTTGCTGCTGCGCAAGGTGCTTTCATCGTCAACATGGCGTCCACCGGTTGCGGCAAGACCTTGGCCAACGCCCGCATCATGAACGCACTGGCGGACCCGCAACGCGGTTTGCGCTGCGCCTTCGCCCTGGGTTTGCGCACGCTGACGCTGCAGACCGGCCACAGCTTCCGCGAGAATCTGCAGCTATCCGACGACGAACTCGCGATCCAGGTTGGAGGGGCACCGAATCGCCAACTGTTCGAATACTACGAACAGTTGTCCGAACGCAGCGGTTCGGCGTCTCGGCAGCCGCTATTGCCTGAAGACGGTCACGTCTACTACGAAGGTAACGATCAGCACCCGCTGTTGCAGCGGCTCGTGCTTGAGCCGCATGCCCGGAAGCTGCTGGCGGCGCCCCTACTGGTTTGCACCATCGATCATCTGACGCCTGCGACCGAAAGTCAGCGAGGCGGTCGGCAGATCGCCCCGATGCTGCGCTTGATGAGCAGCGATCTGGTCCTCGACGAGCCTGACGATTTCGATATCGACGATCTTCCGGCACTCACCCGCCTTGTGCATTGGGCCGGCCTGCTCGGATCGCGGGTGCTGCTGTCGTCGGCGACGCTGCCGCCGGCGCTTGTTGAAGGTCTGTTTCAGGCCTATCTGCAAGGACGCTCCTGGTTTCAGCGCAACCGCGGCGAGCGGCCGGGCGAGGCCGCAAACGTCTGCTGTGCCTGGTTCGACGAGTTTTCCCAGGCAAGGCAGGACTGCGCCAACACGGAAGGCTTTCGTACCGAGCACCTGAATTTTGTGCGGAAACGTCACCAGCACTTGGGTGAAACAAGCGTTCGTCGGCGCGGCGAATTGCTGCCTTTGGACTTCAGCACGCAGGACAAGCATGAGCGTCGCGAACAGTTCGCCAGCAAAATTCGTGACGCCGCCCTGCGCCTGCATGCGCAGCATGGCGGTCTGGACCCCCGCAGCGGAAAACGCATCAGCTTTGGCCTTGTGCGCATGGCCAATATCGACCCTCTTTTCGACGTGGCGCTGGCCTTGTACCGCCAGGGGGTGCCACACGGTTTTCGCATCCATCTGTGCGTCTACCATTCACAGTTCCCGTTGCTGACTCGCTCCGCCATCGAGTATCGACTGGATGCGGCGCTCAACCGCCGCGACCCGGCGGCCGTGTTCGAGCTGCCCGACATTCGCCAGCGGATCGATGCCTCCCCGGAACCCGATCAGCTATTCATCGTGCTCGGCTCGCCGGTGACCGAAGTCGGCCGCGATCATGACTACGATTGGGCGGTCGTGGAGCCTTCGTCCGTGCGCTCCATGATCCAACTCGCCGGCCGCATTCGGCGACACCGCGCCGGCCCGGTCGAATCATCGAATCTGCTGCTGTTCGACAGCAATCTGCGTCACTTCGAAAACAAAGACCGGGCCGCCTATTGCAAGCCCGGCTTCGAACGAGACGAGGGCGAGTTCCGGCTCAATACGCATCGCCTTCAAAAGCTGCTGGATGAAGGCGAATACAAGGTGATCGATGCTCGCCCACGTATTTTTCCGCGCAGCGACGACGCGCTCAGGCCGCAGGAACGGCTGGTCGATCTGGAGCACGTTCGCTTGCAGCGGCAGATGCTGCCGCAGGCGAAAGGCCCGCCGCTGAGCGAGAGACAGATTCGCAGCGGCGCGACGCCCCGGCGTGATTTCAACGCGGCGAGTCATTGGTGCGAGCCGCAAGCCACACTGACCGGGCTCTGCGCACAACAGCAACCGTTTCGCTACGAGCCGAAACGCAAGCTCGACCTGGTCCTGCTGCCCAACGACGACGAAGACGGTTACCAACTGCACTATCTCGCGGAGGGCAAGCGCCGATGGGAAAAGCGCTACGTGCCGATTGACGGCAAGGCGCACTACCTGGACGACGCCGCGGTGCAAGGCGAGCGCATCGCCGCCTGGGGTGACGTGGACTTTCTGCAGGCGCTGAGCGAACAGGCCGCTGCCCTGGGCCTGTCATGGACGGATTGCGCGCGGCGATTCGCCACCGTCAGTCTGCCGGACGCCACGCAAGGTTGGCGCTTCCATCCGGTCCTGGGTTTTACGCGTGCCCCGTGAAGCCACGTCATATCGGTTTGACGCGTGCCGGCCGTACTGGAGTGAAAGCGCTCAGGCCCAGGCGCTGGCGCAGATGTTCATGGCCGACAGCGGGCATGAACTTTTTGTCAGTTTGCGTCCCCGCTGCTGCGGGGAGAGGCAGCGGCGGAGAGATTCTGAGCTGCCTGTGCGGCAGTGAATGGTGACGAGAGAGTTCACCAGACGGTGAATATTTCTGAGCTACCTATGCGGCAGTTGCAGAAGCTTAGCAGCGGCCGTATTGTATGTTTATTATTCATGTATGAATATTTAGCTCACCTAACGGTGAATAGGATAAAAATTTTGGGTAGGCCACTACGAGGTGAAGTCTCGTAGTGGTGAGGCGCAACGCTACTGGCTGACAGGCCGAGCACCCACCTACGGGATAAGACGCAGGAAGGAGGATGGAGATGTGGACTGACCGCTGCATGATCAGATTAGCCCGTGTCGGGGAAACCCGACGCGGGCTCACGTCTCCGGAGCAACGTTGCTCCGGAGATTCTATGTTGTTTCGCTTGTTATAGAAATGGAGTCTCTTGATGACCGACGCCCCACAGGATCGTCGGTCAGCTTTCCGGTTCGCCATCGATCGCTTTCTGTCTGAGCGACGCGACGCCAAGCTGGACAAGCTGGCCCCAGACGATCCCAAGCGCGATGTATTGATCGCGCAATTTCACTTCGAAACCTGGATTGCCGATGCGGCGCGGCGCGTCGCTCAGATCCAGATCGTCACCCATACGCTTAAACCGATCCACCCGGATGCGCGCGGCACCAATCTCTACCGGCCTCCGGATACGCTCAGGGCGCACCGCGAGGTCGGCAGCCATCATTTGGGTGGCGCGGTCGCCGAGGACGTGGTGGGCAACGCCGCGGCTTTGGATGTGTACAAGTTGCTCAAGCTGGAAGTGCAGGGGCGAACTCTGCTGCACTGGATGCTGGACGAAGACGCGGCGCTCATCGAAGCCTTGAGCGCTGATGCGAATCAAGCCAAGGAATGGATGGCCGCGTTTACGGGCATTGCCCGGCCGTCCGGCACTGTCGCCTCACACAGCTTGGCCAAGCAGTTGTATTGGCTTAGCGGTGACGATCCGCTCGCGGACGATCAATACCACGTGCTGGCACCGCTGTTCGCCAGTTCCCTGGCGCATGCCGTGTATCGCAGCATCGACGAGGACCGCTTCGGCGCCGACGGCAAGGAAGCACGGCAGGCCAGGCGGGATCAGCAGACGCATTCGCGGGGATTCCGTGAATACCCCGACCTGGCGATCCAAAAGCTCGGCGGCACCAAGCCGCAGAACATCAGTCAGCTCAATAGCGAACGTCGCGGCAATAACTACCTTCTGGCATCGTTGCCGCCGCAATGGAAGTCCCGGTCACTGAAACAGCCATGGTTGATCGAGTCGGTTTTTTCGCGACGTTTCGGCAGGCGGGACGATGTTCGCAGACTTGTTCGATTGCTGCGTGATTTCTTGTTGTCCGACCCGGAGCCGAACGTCGATACGCGTCATCGCATCGATCGCTATCTGAGTTCATTGATCGACGAACTAGTGGCGTTTGCCGCAGAACTGCAATCCAGTTTGCCGGCAGGGTGGAGTCTCGATCCACGTTGCGAGCTGGTCGAGTCCGAACGCCTCTGGTTGGACCCCGGGCGGGCCGAAGCGGACGAGCCATTCAGCGAGCGCTGGCACTGGATGGACTGGCCGGACGAGATCGGCAAACGTTTCGGCAACTGGCTGAACGAACAGCTCGGGCCCAAGCTGAGCCTGGGCGATGCCGAGCAGCGCCAATGGCGCCGCGAGCTGCTGGTGGATGAAGACGAATTCGGGTGGGCCTGGCAACTGCAAAGGCAGCGCAGGCGGCTGGACGCGCCAAGCTACATCCCGACGCGGGGAGCGGTGCCATGAGCGCCCAAACCCCCAATATCGCCGGCTTGCTGGTTCTGCCGCATCTGCGCATCCAGAATGCCAACGCCATCTCCAGCCCGGTGACTCACGGCTTTCCGTCGATGACCGCCTTCCTGGGCCTGATGTGGGCGCTGGAGCGCAAGCTGAACGGTCGAGACTTGCCCCTCGTTTTCGACAGCGTTGGGGTCATCTGCCACGACTTTGAAGAACTCAGCACGGAGGGCGGTTACACCAAGGCTTTTCGGCTCACGCGCAACCCGGTGGACAAGGACGGCAGCACCGCCGCGATTGTCGAAGAAGGCCGCATCCACTTGGAGCTCACCCTGGTTTTTGGGGTCAGCGGCGGGTTTACGAAGCTGGATGCCGAACAGCGCCAAGCCCTGGCAAGCGTCGTCGCCGAGGCCGTAGCCAGCATGCGCATTGCCGGTGGCAGCATCATTCCGGCCAAGGTGCCGCGGTGGCAAACCCGGCCTGCACTGGAAGTGTTGGCAGACGATGAGGACGATGCCGCCGCACGCTTTCGTCAGCTACGCCGAAAGTGGTTGCCCGGCTTCGCCCTGGTTTGCCGCGACGACCTGTTGTGGCGGCGCACCGAAGCCATGCAGGCCGCCTCATCGACCGCACCGGCCCTGGATGCCTGGCTCGACCTGTCTCGCTTTAATTGGAAACCCAAACCAATGGGAGAGGACGCCGCCGCGGACCCGAACGCCAAAGTGGAATGGCAGCACGACCGTACCGAGGGATGGCTCGTCCCGATCCCCGTGGGTTACGGCGCCTTGGCCCGGCACGGGCCGGGCGAGGTGGCCAATGCGCGCGATCCCAGCGTGCCGTTTGCCTTCGTCGAAAGCCTCTACTCCATCGGCCAATGGATCGGCCCGCATCGTTTGAACTCGTGGCGTGACCTGCTCTGGTACAGCCACACCGAACCCGAAAACGGCCTGTACCGCGTGCGCAACGACTATGCGCCGCCGGCCGCCGCCGTCGCTTAGAACCCATTTCTCGAGGAATCTCATCATGGCTGACAACACACTCAAAACCGCTTCTGTTCTCGCATTCGAACGCAAGCTGGACCCCTCCGACGCGCTGTTCTATTCCGGAGCCTGGGATACCCGCGCCAGCAGCGCGTCATGGCCCGGCATGCCGTTGCGAGAAAAATCCGTGCGCGGCACCATTTCCAACCGGCTCAAGACCAAGGAACAGGACCCCGCCAAACTCGACGCGGCCATCGAAAACCCCAACCTGCAAACCGTGGACGTGGCGGCTCTACCGGCCGACGCAGACACACTCAAGGCCAAGTTCACGCTGCGCGTGCTGGGCGGCACCGGCACGCCATCCGCCTGCAACGACACGGCATACCGAGAGCGTCTGCTCGAAGTCGTCGAAGGCTACAAACAACGCAACGGCTTTGCTGAACTGGCGCGGCGCTACGCCTTCAACCTGGCCAATGGGCGCTTCCTGTGGCGCAATCGTATCGGCGCCGAGCAGGTAGAAATCCACATTGCGCAATGGGCCGGCGGCGAGGCGCAAAAGACCTGGGTGTTCGATGCGCTGTCGTTGTCGCTCAAAGGCTTCGATGCCGCACCGGCAGACGAGGCTTTGGGTGAGCTGTCCGCCCTGATCGAATCCGGATTGAATGGCGAGCATGTACTGCTGGACGTGAGCGCCTATGTACGGGTCGGCTTCGGGCAGGAGGTGTTCCCCTCACAGGAGCTGATCCTTGATCGCGGTCGCGGCACCAAGAGCAAAACGCTTTACCACGTCGCGGGGATTGCCGGCACCCACTCACAAAAGCTCGGCAATGCCCTGCGCACGGTCGATACCTGGTATCCGGATGCCAGTGAACTCGGTCCGATTGCGGTGGAGCCGTATGGGTCGGTCACCACCCAGGGCAAAGCCTACCGGCAACCCAAGGTGAAGCAGGATTTCTATTCCCTGCTGGATGCCTGGCTGCTCAAGGATCAAGTGCCGGACGAGGGCAACCAGCATTTCGTCATGGCCGTGCTGATTCGGGGTGGCGTATTCGGCGATGCGGGCTGATGCCATGGATCATTATCTGGACATCCATTTGTTGCCCGATCCGGAGTTCTCGGCGCCACACTTGATGAACGCATTGTTCGCCAAATTGCATCGTATCCTGGGGACTCGTGGCAGCGACGACATCGGCATCAGTTTCCCCGGCGCCCGTGGCCGGCCGACAGGGCTTGGAAGCAGCCTCCGTTTGCATGGTTCGGGTGAAGCGCTGAGGCATCTGATGGCGCAAGCCTGGCTGGCGGGTATGCGTGATCATGTGCGCTGTGCCGACATCGGGCGCATACCCGAATCTGCGGGCTACCTGACGGTTCGGCGCATACAGGCCAAAAGCAATCCGGAGCGTCTGCGTCGGCGGCAGATGAAGCGCAAGGGTTGGACCGCAGAGCAGGCACGGGCTGCCATTCCGGAGTCCGTTGCAGAAACGCTTGCGCTACCGTTCCTGACGGTTCGCAGCGCCAGCACCGGCCAGATGTTCCGCCTCTTCATCGAACAAAAGCCGGCGGAACAACCGAATGCCGGACGATTCAATGCCTACGGCATCAGCAATGAGGCCTCGCTTCCGTCGTTTTGACCCTTTTTCTACGGGGTGGAATATGAAGCTGTAAAATCAGCGACTTGGCTCCCGGCTAGAGATTTTGGTCAGCCGGGGTCCAGTCGCTGATTTCTTTTTCGATTTATGGGCTTAGCGATTTTGTTCGCTAGTTCACTGCCGCACAGGCAGCTCAGAAACGCCCGAAGTGCAGCCAGTGGACGGCAAGTGCGTTCACTGCCGCACAGGCAGCTCAGAAATCTTCCACCGCGGCCCGAAAATATGCAAGCCAGTTCACTGCCGCACAGGCAGCTCAGAAAGACGACGAACGCCGACAGAAGGATCGGTTCAGGTTCACTGCCGCACAGGCAGCTCAGAAAAACTTGAAACCTCCATTTGCTTCAAATACTTGGGTTCACTGCCGCACAGGCAGCTCAGAAATGGTGTTGTAGCGGGCCGGCCGACGAACGGTAGTTCACTGCCGCACAGGCAGCTCAGAAACCAGCCCGCAACAAAACTCGGAACCGCTGCGGGTTCACTGCCGCACAGGCAGCTCAGAAATTCCGCTGCGGAAAGGTCGGTGATGAGTTGCTGTTCACTGCCGCACAGGCAGCTCAGAAATATGGGCTCGCACTGACGCGCTGGCCCCGTCCGTTCACTGCCGCACAGGCAGCTCAGAAAGATGCGGTCAATTCCGCAACGGACGGCCCCAGGTTCACTGCCGCACAGGCAGCTCAGAAAATCCGCAATAGTCTCAAGACCAGCACTGCCAAGTTCACTGCCGCACAGGCAGCTCAGAAAAAAGATTGCGTGAGCGCATAAGGCCCCCAAAAGTTCACTGCCGCACAGGCAGCTCAGAAACACAGCACCAGTCTCTATGCCGCCATTTCCTCGTTCACTGCCGCACAGGCAGCTCAGAAATGCTGCGCCTGGCCGAGACTGCCGAGGTCGAGGTTCACTGCCGCACAGGCAGCTCAGAAATCGACAAGATTCTGGCCGAAATCGCGAAACTCGTTCACTGCCGCACAGGCAGCTCAGAAAAGCATGATCGAGCGGATCGCACAGGTGAACCCGTTCACTGCCGCACAGGCAGCTCAGAAAATGACCCTAGCTAAAGCCTGCGAAGGCAGCCCGTTCACTGCCGCACAGGCAGCTCAGAAAACGGACCTTCGTAAATCTGATCCAGACAATGCGTTCACTGCCGCACAGGCAGCTCAGAAATCAAGCCCGTATCAACGCGTGCTACGCACCCGGTTCACTGCCGCACAGGCAGCTCAGAAAGCGAGCACCGCGTTATCCTCCGAGGACAGACAGTTCACTGCCGCACAGGCAGCTCAGAAAAGACGGCACGACGGGGTCGATTTTCCGGATCAGTTCACTGCCGCACAGGCAGCTCAGAAAGTTTGCGGGCTCGATCAGAGAGATAGGGCATTGTTCACTGCCGCACAGGCAGCTCAGAAAAATAGCGACATGCCGTTCACCGACGATGCCCCGTTCACTGCCGCACAGGCAGCTCAGAAAAGCCTTTTTCGGTGCTGAAAGAGCGCCCAGAGGTTCACTGCCGCACAGGCAGCTCAGAAAGATCCGCCAACCACGTCCACAAGCTCGATCTCGTTCACTGCCGCACAGGCAGCTCAGAAAGAGGCCACAGATGCTGTTTGGGTTACAAAGGCGTTCACTGCCGCACAGGCAGCTCAGAAAAATGGGAGTCCGCGCTGTATATCCTCTGACCGGTTCACTGCCGCACAGGCAGCTCAGAAATGAAGATTCGCCGCAGAACAGCCTGGATTGATGTTCACTGCCGCACAGGCAGCTCAGAAATGTGGCGATGGTGGCCTATTCGGGCGGCGGTGGTTCACTGCCGCACAGGCAGCTCAGAAACGTGTTGGTGGCCACTGCCGCCAGCGCCGAACGTTCACTGCCGCACAGGCAGCTCAGAAATCGTCATCCACGGCTTAACCGCCTGTGCCCGTGTTCACTGCCGCACAGGCAGCTCAGAAATTACATCGGCACTGTCAGCACGAGCATTCACTGTTCACTGCCGCACAGGCAGCTCAGAAATCACCGCGGCGGGCTTTCCGAAACATTCCCCCGTTCACTGCCGCACAGGCAGCTCAGAAAACGACGGAATTGAAAGAGGCGATTGTGGGGTTGTTCACTGCCGCACAGGCAGCTCAGAAAGGCTACCAGGGCGCGGAAATCCACGTCCTGATGTTCACTGCCGCACAGGCAGCTCAGAAAAGCGCCCATGCCGGGCTGCGGGTTTCCGTCTCGTTCACTGCCGCACAGGCAGCTCAGAAAGATGCCGACACCATCACGGACCTGGTCGTCTTGTTCACTGCCGCACAGGCAGCTCAGAAAAAAAGCCCAGTGTTACTTAGGGGCTTTCCGAGGTTCACTGCCGCACAGGCAGCTCAGAAACAACGGTGGACGCGGCCGCTCAAGCAGTGGCGGTTCACTGCCGCACAGGCAGCTCAGAAATGTACCGAAACGTGCTCGAAGTGGACCTGCCCGTTCACTGCCGCACAGGCAGCTCAGAAAACAGCTGGGTGAGCTTGATGCTGCCTTCCGGCGTTCACTGCCGCACAGGCAGCTCAGAAACCAGGCTTCCAGAATCCGCCGTGCCCGGATGTGTTCACTGCCGCACAGGCAGCTCAGAAAACCGTCACCGTCCGGCCCGAAATGTTCAGAATGTTCACTGCCGCACAGGCAGCTCAGAAATTGAGCGTGGCGCTCAGACGCGCGAGTTCGGTGTTCACTGCCGCACAGGCAGCTCAGAAATAGCCAAAGATCGTGTCCTATGGACTGATGAAAGCTCTGCATTTGAGCCGGTCGCCTTCACATTGTGGTGGTGGACCTTGCGTGCGAAGGGGCGGTGCAAGATGCGAATCGGCCGGAAGCCCGAGGAATCCTGGATTCGGGTCGAATTTCACCTTGCGGAATACTCCGCCGCAAATAGGTTGATCATCTGCAGTCGTACGCGGTCGATTCCTACAATTTCAAATTCGGGAAGCGTGCTTGTGGTGTTGTTCGCTGCACTCTCACGCACTATTTGCACGGGACGTAACAAGATCTCACCATTGAGTCGCTCCTCCACTTCGAACTGGCGTCCGGCGTACCGCTTACCAAGGGTGATTTGTCCACTGGTTCCGACGGTTTCGAACACGGCTAATCTCATGGATTGTGAATTCATGGTGCCATGAATGGGTTCGGCTCCGTACGAGGTAAGCGCCATGGATTTCTTCGCCCATTTCCACTGCGCGCGCCGAATGATGCATTCACTGTCATGCAGGCTGCTCAGGTGAAACGAAGCCCACACTGGAGCATCACGCTCGGCATTCGAGCCTCAATCAACCAGAATGTCAGCAATGAATATGGATTCTGTGCTTCCCGAAACTGTGATCCAGCGTGCACGCAGCGCAAGTCGCTTCCTCGATGACTTGCTGAACCGATTCCCGGAGTGGCTGGACGCTCCGGATTTTTCGGTGCCTCGTGGCGCGGGAGACATCGCTGCTCTGATCCAAGCAAGTTGTTCGGCATTGTCTGTGGATTCGGAACTGATGCAGGCCTTGCGGCAGCAGCGGCAGCGCGAAATGGCGCGCATCGCCTTGCGTGAGCTTGCGGGTTTGGCTGATTTCGATGAAACCCTGCGTGATCTGTCCGATCTGGCGGATGCCTGCTGTGCGGTCGCGGTGGACAAGGCCAGCGCTTCCTTGTTCGAGCGCTATGGTGTGCCGCGCGATGCGCAGGGCAGGGCAGTGCGGCCAGTCGTGCTGGGTATGGGCAAGCTCGGTGGCCGGGAGCTGAACTTTTCGTCCGACATCGATTTGATCGTGGCCTACACCGCGCGCGGCCAGACCGATGGCCAGCGTCCGATCGAGAACGAGCAGTTCTTCGCGCGCTTGGCGCAGGAGATGACACGACTGCTGTCCGCGCGCACCGAGCACGGTTTCGTGTTCCGGGTGGATCTGATGTTGAGGCCGTTTGGAGCCAGCGGGCCTCCGGCGGTGTCGTTTACTGCCGCGGAGCAGTATTACCAGGAGCATGGCCGGGAGTGGGAACGCTATGCGCTGATCAAGGCGCGGCCGGTTGCAGGTGATCTGGCGGCAGGGCACGAACTGTTGAAGCGTCTTCAGCCTTTCGTCTATCGACGCTACCTGGACTTCACAGCCATCGGCAGCCTGCGCGAGCTCAAGCGGCGCATTCGCGACGATGTGGCAAATCGGGGACAGGAGGACAGCATCAAGCTTGGCGAAGGCGGCATTCGCGAGCTGGAATTCATCGTGCAGTCGTTCCAGCTGGTGCGCGGCGGCCAGGATGCGCGCCTGCAGGGCACGCGTTTTCGCCCAACGTTGAAACGGTTGGCGGAGATCGGCCTGATGGACGGACCGACGGTGTCGCGGCTGGATCAGTGCTATCGCTTTTTGCGCCGCCTCGAAAACGCCGTACAGATGTCTGCGGATCAGCAGACCCATGTTCTGCCGACGCAGGATGCGCCGCGCGCTGCCTTGCTGGTGGCCATGGGGGTCGATGACTGGGACTCGTTGGTGAAGCGGTACGCTGAGGTCCGTGCGTTCGTGCATGCGGAGTTCGACCGGGTATTCGCAGCGCCCAGCGCCGATGCCGAGGATGCGACCTGGGATCGGGCAATGGATTCGGCGATGTCGTCGAGCATGGATTCGAGCGCGTTGACGCGAGAACTGGTTCATCTGGGACTGGATGCGTCGGTAGCGGGCGCGATCGTGCCGCTGCTCCAGGCGCTGGCGTCTTCTCGCCGCGTACGTGTTTTGCCGGATTCCGCGACACAGCGCCTGCGTGCGGTCGTGGCGCGGCTGATGCAGCAATGTAGCGAGCATGCGGACCCGGTGCTGGTGGCACAACGCAGCCTGAAGGTGGTGGAGGCGATCGTCGGCCGTAGCACCTATCTGTCACTGTTGCTGGAATCGGATACGGCGCGTTCGCAGCTGGTCCGGCTTTGTGCGGCCAGCTCGTGGGTTACCGATTTCCTGGCGCAGTCGCCGGCCTCGCTGGACATGCTCCTAGATGCGCGCCAGTTGTACGCACCGCCAACGCTGGAACAGATGCGTGAGGACGTCCGCGCGCGTATCGAGACGGTGGGCGACGCCGGGGACGGTGGATCGGCGGCAATGGATGCGCTGCGGCGCTATCGCCAAGAGACAATGTTGCGAATCGCGGCGGCGGATGTGATCGGTCTGTTGCCACTGGTGAAGGTGAGCGATCATCTGAGCTGGCTTGCGGAAGCCGTTTTGCAGCAGGCGCTCGAATGTGCGGAGCAAGAGATGCGCATGCAGTACGGAATGCCGCCGGGCAGCGGGGATGCGGCCCGCATTGCGGCGATCGCCTACGGCAAGTTCGGCGGCTTCGAACTGGGGTACGGTTCCGACCTGGACCTGGTGTTTGTCTATGATGCGGAATCGTTGCAGGCTGACACGCTGGGGGGCGCGCGCAGTCTCAGCACTGCGGCCTGGTTTGTGCGCCTGGTGCAGCGTCTGATTCACTGGCTTTCCACGCTCACGCCAGCCGGGCGCTGTTACGAAGTGGATCTGGAGTTGCGACCCAGCGGACGTTCCGGCCTGGTGGTCAGCACGCTCAAGAGCTATGCCGAATATCAGCGCGACAAGGCCTGGACCTGGGAACACCAGGCGCTGACGCGCGCGCGTTTCGTGGCGGGGGACTCAGATTTGGGCGGGCGCTTCGAATCCTTGCGTAAGGACGTGATCGCAACCCCGCGTGACGCAGACAAATTGCGGCACGACGTTCTGGATATGCGCGACCGCATGCGTAGCCAGCGTGGCCGCACGCAGGCCGGACGTTGGGACATGAAGCTCGGCACCGGCGGTCTGGTGGATATCGAATTCATCACGCAGTACCTGCTGTTGCGCGAGGCGCCGCAACAGCCGGATTTGACGCGCTGGTCCGATAACTGGCGCCAGCTTGATGCGCTGTGCCAGACCGGAGTGATCGGTGCGGCGGACAAGGATCGTCTCATCGAAATCTACCGGTCCTATCGGCGCGAAACCCACGCCGCCGCCTTGCAGCAGCGGGATACGACGGTGGATGAATCCCTGTGGCACGAATCGCGGCAGGAGGTGGTGCGTCTCTGGAATCGCGTGTTCGGGCTCGAAGGTGAATCCGCCCTGCGAGCCAGCTGAGAGGCGGTATGCCGTGACCTGCGTCCCGTTGCGGGCGCGCAGCCGGCAGCGCTTCTATAATAAACGGCTTGCCGCGCCCCGCCGATTCTACGCCGTACGGGGCCAACGCCCATTCCACCGCATCACGCAGTTCACAAGAGGCCGAAATGAGTACGTTTGCCGACCGCGACGGGTTTATCTGGTACGACGGAAAACTCGTGCCCTGGCGTGAAGCCACCACCCATGTTCTGACCTATACGCTGCACTATGGTGTGGGTTGCTTCGAGGGTGTGCGTGCGTACGAAACGCCAAGCGGTACGGCGATATTCCGTCTTCAGGACCACACCAAGCGCCTGTTCGGTTCCGCCAAGATTCTCGGTATGCCGATGCCTTACAGCGAGGACGAGATCAGCGAAGCGCAGCTCGAAGTGCTGCGGGCCAACAAGTTGAGCGAGGCCTACATTCGCCCAATGGTGTTCTATGGCGCCGAAGGTATGGGCCTGCGTGCGGACGGCCTGAAGACGCACGTCATCATCGCACCCTGGGCCTGGGGCTCGTATCTGGGCGCCGAGAACCTGCAGCGCGGCATCCGCGTGCGTACGTCTTCGTTCACACGCCATCACGTGAACTCGGCGATGTGCCGGGCCAAGGCCAATGGCAACTACATCAACTCGATGTTCGCGCTCAATGAGGTGTTGCGTGATGGCTACGACGAAGCGCTGATGCTGGACACCACCGGCCATATCGCCGAGGGCAGCGCCGAGAACATCTTCGTGGTCTACGGCAAGGCCCTGCATACGCCGGACCTGAATTCCTGCCTGGACGGCATCACACGACGCACGGTGATGCAGTTGGCGCGTGATTTTGGCTACACGGTGACCGAGCGCCGCATCACCCGCGATGAACTCTACATCTGCGATGAGGCCTTCTTCACCGGTACCGCTGCTGAAGTCACGCCGATTCGCGAGGTCGACAACCGGCCGGTGGGCGCAGGTACGCGCGGACCGGTGACCGAGCAATTGCAGACGGCCTACCTGAATCTGGTGAAGGGTCGCAGCGACCATTATCCGGACTGGCTCGCCTACATCTGATGTCGAGTTCCAGCGCCGGCGCCCGGGCCTCATGAGCAACAAGCTGCCGGATTTCTCGGGCGCGCGTGTGCTGGTGGTTGGCGATGTGATGCTCGACCGTTACTGGCACGGCCCGACCTCGCGGATTTCGCCCGAGGCGCCGGTGCCGGTGGTGCGTGTGCGCGATCACGAGGCCCGGCCCGGCGGCGCCGCCAACGCGGCGCTCAACGCCGCCGCGCTGGGCGTGAAGACCACCCTGCTGGGCGTTGTCGGTCGGGATGAAGCGGCGAGCCTGCTGTCCGAGCATCTGCTTGCCAGCGGGATTGATGCGCGGTTCGTGGAAACGGCCGACTGCCCGACCATCACCAAACTGCGTGTGATCTCGCGCAACCAGCAGCTGATCCGTCTGGATTTCGAGGAAGCACTGTCCGCTGTCGGCGCCTTCGACGCCGATGCGCTGCAGGCGCATTTCGAGGCGGCTCTGCCGGAGGCGGACGTGGTGCTGTTGTCCGACTACGGCAAAGGCAGTCTGATCGGCGCCGCGGCGATGCTTGCCGCCGCGCGGGCTGCCGGCAAGCCGGTGATCATCGACCCCAAGGGCAATGACTGGACGGCCTATCGCGGTGCCAGCCTGCTTACGCCCAACCTCGGTGAATTCGAAGCCGTGGCCGGCGTGACCGCTGGCGAAGAGGATCTGTTCGGCAAAGCCCAAACCCTGTGTACGGCCCTTGATCTGGCAGCGCTGTTGGTGACTCGCAGCGAGCACGGCATGAGCCTGATCGAGCCTGACACTGCGCCGCTGACCTTGCCTACCGAAGCGCGCGAGGTCTTCGACGTGACCGGCGCCGGCGATACCGTGATCGCGGTTCTGGCGGCCAGTGTCGCCGCCGGCGAAAGCTGGTCGCGTGCGGCGTATCTGGCGAATGTGGCGGCAGGCATCGTCGTCGGCAAGCTTGGTACGGCCACCGCCAGCCGCGAGGAACTCGCTGCCGCGCTGGCTGGCAAGAATCAGAATGCAGACGGTGCGGTAGTTACGTCGGCGGAACTGCTGGCGCGAATCGCGGCGGCCCGCAAACAGGGTGAGCGTGTGGTCATGACCAACGGCTGCTTCGATCTTCTGCATGTGGGCCACCTGCGTTACCTGGAAGCGGCGCGAGCCTTGGGCGATCGTCTCGTCGTAGCCGTCAACGACGACGATTCGGTGCGCCGCCTCAAGGGGCCGGCGCGCCCCCTGAATGCCTGCGACGACCGGATGCGCATGCTCGCCGGACTCAAGTGCGTGGACTGGGTCCTGCCGTTTTCCGAGGACACGCCGGCAGACTTGATCGCCGCGGTGCTGCCGGACATCCTGGTCAAGGGCGGGGACTACCGAATTGAACAGATCGCGGGCCACGAAGCCGTGATCGCCCGCGGTGGCGAGGTGCGCGTGCTCGACTTTCATGCCGGCTATTCGACCAGTTCGCTTATCGAACGCGCGCGCAAGCCTTGAGTGAGACGCTACTTGCTCGCCGGAACGTCGCGCAGGCGGAAGGTTTCCAGTTGCGCGCGCAATTCATCGGTAAAGGGCAGGGCGGCGCGATCGCGGCGCAGCACCATCACGCATTCGCAGACCGCCACACAGTGATCGTGCTGGAACAGGGCGGAAGCCAGGCGATAGGAACTGCGCCCGATATGGGAAACACCGACGCCACACTGCAAGGGCGCGGGGAAGCGCACTTCGCGCAGGTAGTTGATGGTGCTTTGCACGATGGTGATGTGGAACGGGCGCGTCTGGCTTGGGTCGTAGGCGCCGATGCCGAACATCTCGATCTGCAGCGCCACGCGCCCATCCTCGAAATGCCGTGCCAGAGCCACATTGTTGAGGTGGCCGCCGATGTCCATGTCCGCGAAATGGGTATCCATCGCGCGGGTCATTGGATAGGTGGCCGCGGTTCGCAGGTGGGCGTCGGGCTTCATCGGTCGAACACCACAACCTGACGCACGCCTTCACCGCGTTCGAGCCGATCGAATGCGGCGTTGATCTCGTCCAGGCGCAGCCGATGCGTCAGCAGCCGATCCACGGGCAGCCGCCCGGCGCGATACAGGGCCACGAAGCGCGGAATGTCGCGAGATGGGACGGCCGAGCCCATGTAGGAACCCTTCACCGTGCGCTCCTCGGCGACCAGACTGACGGCGGGCACCGAGAACCGACGGTCCGGATGTGGCAGGCCGGCGGCTACCGTGGTGCCGCCGCGTCGCGTGGCGGCGTAGGCCTGTTCCAGTACGCGTTCGCTGCCCACGGTTTCCAAGGCGTGATGAACGCCGCCGGCGGTGATGCCCTTGATTTCGGCGACCACGTCGGACTCGGTGGCCAGCACGGTGTGCGTGGCGCCGAGTTCGCGCGCGAGTTCCAGTTTGGACGGCATCACGTCGACCGCGATCACCGGATTGGCGCCGCTGGCAACCGCGCCCAGCAATGCGGCCAGCCCGACGCCGCCCAAACCGAACACCGCCACGCTTTCGCCAGGCGCGACACGCGCCGTGTTCACGGCGGCGCCAACGCCGGTCATCACCGCGCAGCCGAACAGCGCGGCGATCTCCGGTGGGAGCGTGGGATCGATCTTGACTGCGGAGCGTGCCGAAACCACCGTTGCTTCGGCGAATGCGGAAATGCCCAGGTGATGTTGATAGGTGATTGCCGCATCGCCGTGCCAGCGTCGCTGGCCGCTGAGCAGCGTGCCGGCCGTGTTGGCGGCAGCGCCCGGCTCGCACAGTGCCGGCCGTCCGGATGCGCAGGGCGTGCAATGGCCGCAGTTCGGAACGAATGAGAACACCACGCGATCGCCACGCTCGAATCCCGGGGTCTCGGGGCCCACGTCCAGAACTTCGCCGGCCGCTTCGTGGCCCAGCACCATCGGCATCGGCCGTGGCCGCGAACCGTTGATGAC
>Ga0114899_1000708_pt1 | contig 22306 bp, 22 predicted proteins | sample MalvireepMed_215_FD_83497 | JGI IMG/M metagenome (GOLD analysis project Ga0114899, IMG submission 83497) | Marine viral communities from the Global Malaspina Expedition - Malaspina viral metaG DeepMed_215 | ecosystem: Environmental > Aquatic > Marine > Oceanic | place: Mediterranean Sea...
AACTAATATTTATGTTTGTTTCAGTTAAGAAAAGAAAAAGCAAGCATGGAAACGAAAACAAACCCCTCTCCCTCCTTTCAGATAATAGAAGAATCTCGACTCCAGTTTTTAGAAAATGGCATTGAGGAAATTAAGAGTGCTCTTAAAGGATTGAACCCTGGTGTTAATTATCCAGAGTATTTAACTGTAAAGGAATTCTGTGCAGCTGTAAAAATTGGACGGAGTAAGTTTGACGAGCTCGTTGCCAATAATGAATTAGAGTACGTTCGTAAAGGCCGCAAGTACTATATACATGTTGACCAGGTAAAGGCCTATTTCCAATCGAATTAAAAAAGGTGTAGTCACGACTCTACACCTTTTCTTTTTATAACCCAATATTTTGAACATGACAAAAGACAGAAATTCTTGGGGCCGGCATAGTGCCATTTCCCAAAACTCCGCAGAAAATCAGAAAATCTCTGAACTTATCCGCAAACATGAGATGGCTAATCAGCGAATTGAATCTTTGATGAGCGAATTAGAAGAATTATTAAAAAAGTCAGCCTAGACTTTTGGGGGCCAATTGGCCCCATTCTCTAAACCTACCCTAACCTTATACATGACCTGAAAAACCTCCAAACATGTATAACCCCCCAAACCAATACCCAAAATGGATATAAATCCACAGCATGATGTGTTAGAAAACCCTAAGTCAATCAAAGAAGAGATTGATCAGCACAGAGGCATAAATACGAAGGTAGTAACTCCCCAATTCCCTGAACATATTTATCGTTTACTGCCCAAATTTCTTAAAGAAACTTGTGCCTTCTTTGATGAGGGGAGAGACAGGGATGTTTTTTTGGCCAGTGCTCTGGCAGTATTAAGTGGATGTATGCCAGGTGTTCAGTTCCAGCACGATGGTAAGACATATAAAACCAATCTTTTTCTTTTTGTCATTGCTCCAGCGGCCAGTGGAAAAGGTAAAATGAACTATGGGAAGGATTTGGCACAACCCATTCAAAGGAAGTACATCAGAGAGAATGATCTGAAGAAGGAGGCCTATCAAACAGATATGGCTAGGTTTCGAGCAACGCCAGCTAAGGATAGACTTTATTTGGATGAACCTATAGAACCTGATTATCAGTACCTATTTATTCCGGCCAATAGTAGTAGTGCCTCCTTTGTTGAAACCATGGCCAGAATCCCCAGTTCAATCCTTTTTGAATCTGAAGCCGATACACTCGGTAATACTCTAAAACAAGATTGGTCGGGTTATAGCGATGTTCTCAGGAAGGCATTTGAACATGAAACCCATTCTCAGAACCGAAAGGGATCTGGTAACTACAAGGAGATTGAAGACCCTTGTCTTTCAGTTGCTCTCAGTGGAACGCCTGGTCAATTAAAAGGGATTATCCCAAATACCGAAGATGGACTGTTTAGTCGGTTTATGTTTTACTGCTTTGAGGGTGATGAAAAATTCAGAAATGTATTTGGGTCCAAATCAAAAAGAATTCCTTATCGAGAGCAGCTTGAACCATATTCAAGGGGTCTGCTAAGTCTATATGAGAAATTTGAGCAGGGTTGGGAGAATATTACGTTTTCCTGGAGACCTGATCAAGAAGACAAGCTTCAGGATAAATATGAGAAATGGACTGCCTACTATGTGCGTACATACGGTTCTGAGGTTAAAAGTATCATTTTCAGATCAGCCATAATCGTTACTAGAATAGCAGCCATTCTAACGGTTCTTAGAACCTGGGAAAATCAAGATTACTCCAATAAAGATCAGGTATGCTCAGGGAAGGACTTTGATATAGCAATTGCCATTACAGAGACATTTATTGAGCATTCAATGCACCTGCATACTCGTCTTCTTAAAAAGGATCCGACCGAATCATTTCCACTAAAGAAAAAGAAATTCTATGAGTCTTTACCTGAAATTTTTGAGAGAAAAGAATCGGACTCTATAGGAGAAGGGTTGAATATTCAGCAAAGGACTGTCACAAATTATCTAAAGGAATTCGTTGTGTCAGGGCTAATTGAAAAGCTAGAGCATGGACAATATAGAAAGCTACCCTGATTTCCATTTGCCATATCTTCCATTTATGCCATTTCAAGTATCAAATGGAAAATATGGAAAGAATGGAAAGGACTATTGTTCGTCCAAATGGAAAGAATGGCAAAAAAGGAAAATGGAAAACAGTACTCAATTATTTCAACTTGAGAAAGGAAGTAAGAAAAACCTATGCCCCAGCTGTGGCAAAAAACGCTTTGTCAGATATATAGACTCCAGCACTGGAGATTACCTGCCGGAACAATATGGCCGTTGTGATAGGGAAGTAAACTGTGGCTATCATTTGAACCCTTATAAGGATGGTTTCGGTAATCAGCGAATGCAAAACGAACGCAAAACCGAACACCCGTTCTCCGATCGGGAACGCCAGGCCGAACGTTCGCACATACCGTTCGCAATCCTAAAGCGAACGCTGCAAACCGAAAACTATAGCCAGAATGTCTTTCTACAGAATCTAATGGATCATATACCCTTCCCTTTTGGCTCGGAAGATGTTGAAAGAGTGGTAGAGCTTTATTACCTGGGAACTGTCGGCAAAGGTTATATGGCCGGAGCATTAACCCTTCCTTTTATAAATCGTTCGGGTTACGTTCGAGCAATCCAGGTAAAGAAGTTCGATAAGCAGAACCATGGAACCCATGTCAACTGGATTCATTTGCTTACCAAGAAACATCTGGACGAGGAAGGTAAGCCATACCCTAAGTGGTTGGAGGATTATCTGAAGAATGACAAGTTGATAGACTGTCTGTTCGGTGAACACCTGCTAGACACATATCCGCATAATCCAATAGCCCTTGTAGAAGCCCCTAAGACGGCCATTTACGCCACACTATACTTTGGTTTTCCAGACTTGCCAGGCAACCTACTTTGGTTGGCTGTTTTCAACCTGAGCAGTTTGACCAAGGAAAAGTGCAAAGAGCTCAAGGGTAGGAAGGTTGTACTCTTTCCGGATCTGTCTAAGGATGGATACGCATTTAGGAAATGGAGTGAAAGGGCTGATGAATTCAATAAGTCGATGCCTGGCACCAGTTTCAAGGTTTCTGATCTACTGGAGTGCAATGCGAACGTTCGGGATCGAGAGAAAGGGCTAGACCTAGCCGATTATCTGATCAAACTGGACTGGAGAGAGTTTAGGAGGGTGGGTTCAACCGGTGAAAAAGGTGAAAAACATGAAAGAGTTTAAAAACATTTTTTTGAGGTCATGAAAAAGAAGATCATCAAATCTGGCATTACCAGGGAGCGGTTAGCCCAGATATACGAAGTGGACCCGGATACAGTCCGGGAGTGGCTCAGGGATATAGGGGTAACTCATAGTAAGACCCTCAAGCCTGTTGAGATTGCCCTACTTATTCACACAGTAGGTGTGCCAGATACCGAATGCGAAATAAGAATACCCTTAGATACCAACTTAAAACAACAAGATCATGAGCTTAGATAAAGAAACGGATGGGTTCAACCCTCAAAGAATTCCTAAAAAGAGGGTTGATTTAACGGGTTGTGTTACTGGTGAAGACCTTGTGACCGCATATAGGATTAAGACCAGAGAAACATTGACTAAGAGGCTCAAGGCCGCACACAATAGAGGCCAATTGACCTTCAATCCGCACCGCATTGTTTATTTCGATCCATGGCAGGTTCAGGAGATTTTTGCCGCCCTAGGGCATCCTTATGGACAATCGGAATAGAATCTAATCGATTGAAGTCGAATCAAATCGAACATAATCGAAGCGGCTTTGAATCATAATTGAAGAATCGAATATTGGTTTCAAATTATTTCAAAACAGCAAAATTATGCACTTAAAAAACAAACAAAAGGCCTTCGAACTGTTCGAAGAAGGAGTGGATACAAAGAGTGTATCTATTCAGTTACAAGTAGCCCAAACCCTTGTCGATTTGTGGTATGATGAATACAACGTTCAGGAAAGTCTTGCAGGCTTGAATGGTGACCCGGAACAAGTCGAGGAATTACTCGGGGCAATTAAGGAGTTCAACGAATTGAAAAGAGAAGAGCTGGATCTTTATCAAGAGGAAAAGAAAGAGGCTGAACTAAAGGAAGAAAGGTCAAAAGTGATGCTTTTCAAAAAGCTGTTCACTTTTATGAAAAACCATTGTCAGGGCTTCAAATGGAATTATGGTGAAGTAATTCTTTTCATTAAGAAACTGAAGACCCTTCAGGAGCAAGTGGAAGCCATTGGTGGCCATGATCAAGAAGAGTTTGAAAAGCTCTTTATCTGGAACCGCATAGTTGGTTTGGTAGAACACCTAGAGCAATTGGTTATGGACAAGGAAGATGGAGATACCATCAAATTCAACTTCGATGAAAACGATGTGCTTTATCTTCAGGAATCACTTCAGATCGAAGATTTCGATGATGAGATTGAGGTAGAAACCGAAGAGGAACAAGCTCTCAGTGGTGTATTGGAAGAAGAGTTTTCCCCTAAGAAGTACTAAACCATGTATGCGGTGCAATATCCATATCAAGAAGATCAGGGGCTAGGTTTAGCCTCTGAATGGATTACCGGAGGCTTCAGCACGCTTACCAGTTTAATTGGAGGCAACCAGGCAAAGAAGCAAACAGAGAGGGAGAAAGAACTTCTTCTTTTACAGCAGCAAATAGCTGCTCAAAACAATCAGTCAGCATGGGAGCTAGAGCAATTGAAGTTTCAAAACCTGACTGCACAAAGTCAATATAATCAAGCAAATATGAATCCGAGTAATTTAAAGTCGGGTAACAATACCGGCCTTATTGTGGGTGGAGTTCTTCTTTTGGCGGTTGGTACTGCTGTGGCCGTAAGTATCAGCCGGCCCAAGGAGAAAGCCCTCAATGGGCTTCTGGATACTATCGGGTGATAGTGTATCTATTAATTGGGAGCCACCCTGGGGAGGGTGGCTATTTTTTTTACCTTATAAGTTAATGGCCATGGATGAATTCTATTTAAAGTGTGAGTGTCAAAATGAGGTTCTTGTATTCACGAACGTTCGGGATGATAACCATGTGAACATTGCCCTATATTCTCATGGCTATTATAGTAAAAAACCTTCAGCCTGGCAGCGAATCAAATTTGCTTGGTATCATCTAATCACTGGTAAAATATACGCTGATGCCGTTGTAATCAACCACGAACAGGCCGAACAACTAGCTGAATGGATATTGAAAGTTCGCCAATCACACCCCGAACGATCGGGCAACCAAATACCCGAACGCATCCCGAACACAATCCATAAAAGCCCCGAACATCGATCTTAATATGAAGAATCAGAAGGTAATTGCACCTGGCATTACAAAAAAGGAATTGGCAGACCTGTATGGGGTCGATCTAAGAATGCTGAATGGATGGCTCAAGGAGATAGGGATAAATACCAAAAAAAGGCTCAATCCTAAGCAGCTCTACAAGATGGCTCATGAGCTGTATTTACCCGAAGGTGTAACCCTAGCTATCAAGGAACCTGGTTTTGAGGTTCGAGAATTGAATGATGGCGAACAAGATAAATAGTTCGGGCATGTGTTCGGGTTTCATTTTTACTGACTATACCGAATGGATATTTAGTGTTCGCCCTGAGTTCGGTCATAGAGCAAATGCCTTAACAAACCCTACGTCTTGACTGGCCAGCAAATCCTTATAGCGATCATCTGGAGAAACCACTACATATTTACCAGGCTTGTAGCTCTTGTAGAAGTTAATCTGTCTTAGAAGAGCTCCTACCGATTGGATACGGGTCTTCACTTCAAAGAAAACCTCATAGTATTCTTCTAAAGGCTCAAGCCAAGGAAGTGCATAATCGGATAATTGGTTTTGTCTGGCATGGCCATGAGGGATTCCTTTAATAGAAATTAGGTAGCTTTTATTTTGGGTACTGTGTTGAATAACCCACGTAAATACCGGTTGAATTAAATTAGTTGGGAGAAATTTAGATGACAAAATGATTAAACTTTGAAACACTTTATAAGCAACAGTATAAACTAAAGCTTAAGTATGAGTTCAAGTTTCGTTTTGGATTGAAGTGATTTTGTTTTCGAGGGTTGAGTCAAGGAAGAGTTTTGGATCCCATTTATCTAGTAATTTTTCCAGAACAAAGGAATCAAAAACTTGAACTCCAATACCTATAAGACTTCCAAGTCCAAATGAAGCGATTGTCGGATAAGCCCATCTGATTACTTTCATCCAAATTTTTTTGGAGAGATTGGTATTTAGGCTGAGAAGTTTTTTATAAATCTCTTCTCTATCCCAGTGTTCTTTTTCTATCCAATGACGAAATTTTTTTCCATTGATATCATTCCTGATATCTAAAATGTCGTTGAATGTAATAGCTCCCTCAAAGATTAATTTACCCATCATTGGGATACCTCTGTCGGAAATAATCTCCTTAAAAAGTTCATCAGGCACTGACCCTGAGTATTTCCTGAAAACTGGGGAGAGTTTAGTGTTTAACATTCTACGATGGTACTCATTAGAAGAAATGAAGCCCGAATGAGTCATGTTTTGAAGAACCAATGCCCTATTAAATTTGGCTAGGAGGCGTAAAAAAATCCCAGATCCATGTAATGAGCTAAGAGGACTTTGGTCACTCTTTTTTTCCTCGAAAGTTGAAAGATCATACTTAACTTCACCATAGATAATCTTGATTAATGAATCAGTGTCTACCTTGATTATATTTGATTCCAAAGTTGTTATTAGTTCGGGTACATACTTTGACTTAAGCATGCCATGATGCTTGCGCTGAAAATCGCGCGCAATAATTTCTAGTATGTTTTCGTCACTTGGAAATATACAAAGTGCTCTCTCAAACCCTAGAAAGGAATATATTTGTAGATTCGAGTCATCAATTAGTTCAATAACGCCATCTTTGGAGAGTGAAGTTAGGGCTTCAATACCTATTATTTTTTCTAAATCCATTAAGGTGCTTGCTCTGATAACAATTTTCTCATGGACAAGCATCATTATTATTAAGTCATCAAGAATTTTTATTCTTTTTTCTTTAGTCAAATTTCCATAATTGAGACATTCACCAGTGAAATATAATTGAGATTCATTATACCAGAATCTGTCAAATAGAATTTTGGACATAGTTTTTAATTAGGGTTATTATTCCGATCTCCATTGAATAATGAGATTGAATATATGTATATCCGGTATCTACTCAAATGGTTCAGTGCTGAAGTCCAGCGACAATGGTTAATTCAGCTAATTGAATATGAAATTCTTATGTTGGTTGATTGAAGCGGGTTTAGAAAATCTTTCCATGATCCATAAAGGAGTTGATTCTATATGTGAATTGGAAAATCATTTTGGAAGGAGCCATTTGACTATTTGTTCTACCCTAATGGAGGGAGTGTTGGTATAAGCGTATACTCTTGGTAAATGTCCAAGGATTATTCAGTTAAACAATCAATACCCTATGGTAGTCGTTTAACAGCGTTGCCAATGCCTTATCAACGTCTGTTCTTTCCGTTCTCATCGTTCGCGAACGCATCCGAATGGATGCCCGAACGCAAATTTTAGCGTTCGTCCTGCGTTCGGTTATTGGGCGAACGCCTTTACAAATCCCACCCCTTGACTGGCCAGTAAATCCTTATGCCGGTCATCTGGAGAAACCACTACATACCTACCTGGCTTATAGCTTTTGTAGAAGTTGATCTGCCTTAAAAGAGCACCCACGGATTCAATCTTAGATTTCACTTCAAAGTAAACTTCATAACCAAGTTCTGAAAAGTCCATCCAAGGAAGTGCATAGTCTGATAATTGGTTTTGCCTGGCTTGGCCATAAGGAATTCCTTTGATGAGGAAATGAGTTGTAGAGTAGGAAACACTCATATCAATAAAGCCCAGGGTGAACTTGTCACTAGACGTTCGACCTGTTCGCTCTACACAAACTTCCCATTTCACTGAATGGACTTTGGGTTCCGGCCGGGTCCAGGTTCTTTCAAGAATTTCGGTACCATCCCATTCCTGGAGGGTATTGATCAGGTCAATGTACTTCTCGAATCCCTGCCGGTGTTTGTTCCTCCGGATTAGTTCCGGCAGGTGTTCTTGTATTTTCTCTTTGGTTGAGTTTACCAGCCTATCGATCTCCCATTGCTCAATAGGTTCATAGTAGAGATTATTGATTACCTTGTTTATGTTCTCCTGAAGCCATAACATGGTCTGATCATGTGAGCTGGAGTTAAGATCGTGGTCAAAGAATCCCAGCTGCTGGATGTGGGTTTTTATTTTTGGTTCGGCCATTGTTCGGAATTAGCGTTCGCGAACGCCTTATAGGTGCGTTCGGGTGAATAAAGGCTAAGATTGTGCCAGAAGGGAATCGAGGATTAAGTATTAGCTCAGCTCTGATCCGAATTTAAGAACTTTAATGCTCACACCTGGTATTTTTACATCACAGTTTTCACTTGGTAATCCATAGTGGGCAAAAAACCGAGCGCACTCATTAGGGGAAAGGGTTCTATTGTGGTTAACTCCTACGTCTCGAAGTATTTCTCTTATTGAATCTTCTTTTAGTGTATAGAACTTTGCTAGTGCCTTTCTTCTGATGGGCCAACGAATGATGAATTTATCTTCTTCTTTGACAATTCCCATAAGAGAAAGATAGCTAAAAAGCAGCATGATTTCCATTTTTATAGGTTGGAATTAAGTCTTGAATGGAGAATCCCAGCTGCTGGATGTGGATGTTTGCTTTTGGTTCGGCCATCGTTCGTGGTTAGAGTTCGTGAATACCTCATGAGTGCGTTCGGGTGAACAAAGGCTAAGATTGTGCCAATTCAATAGTGGGTCACTGGTTAAGAATCCAGGACGAAAAGATTATTTTGCTCTATGCAGTAAAAAGCGGGTCACATTAATTGGCACTTTGGTTACCGCTTAAGTGTTCCTTTAGATACTCATTGTGCATATATATCCTTGATTTATTGAGAGTTTCAATTTACCTACCTGTCTGCCAGAAGTTGATAGTTGGAGGAGTCACTCGTTTAATTTCAATTGAAATTAAATCTTCGTAAGTTAAGGTACAATAAAACACAATGAAGTGCTTCTTACTTATTCTTTTATTCTTGGTAACTCAGTATACTTTCGTTAATGCCTGGCAGAAGGTATATGAAGGGAATTTGGAATTGAGTAAAGTCAGGGATTTGATAGAGTTTGAGAAAGGGGGATATGAAGTAATCAATGGGTCTCTATCTATTGATCTCTATTCTCTGGATGAGTATCCAAATGCATTCAATTCACTAAAGTACATTAGTGGTCGTCTAAAGATTTCTGGTAATGAAAAATTAGAAATTCGTATGAATTCATTGATTGAAGTTGGACGCCTTGATATTATCCATGTTAAGAAATTAGAAACCCGGAATCTTCGTACTATTAATGGTCGATTAAGTGTATACGGGTTTTTAGAAGGTGTATTTTCAAACTTAGAGGTGATACGAGGTGGCCTGGAGGCTAGGTTTTTTGAAAAGTTGAACTTTCCAAAGCTACTTAAAATCTTGGGTGATTTAGAAGTTAAATCTGACTTCAAGGCAGTGGATGTAATTTTTCCAAGATTGGAATCAACAGGAAACTTTGAGCTCAGCTCATCCAATTCGGATAGTCGGTTTGCTGAGGTCCAATTTCCTAAACTAAAAACTACCAAGTCATTCTCTGTCGGGGGATTTATTGATGAAACTTCATTAAGAGGCTTAATAGAAATCAATGGAGACTTGATATTTAATTCGCCCTCAACATTTCCAGTGCTAAAGAGGGTGACTGGGTCTGTCTCTGCAAATCAGTTAAAAAGCACTAATACAGATGTGCTTAGAATGCCGGAATTAGAAGTAATTGGCGAGTTTTTATCAATCAGTTCACAGGATGGAGGTTACTTTCATATAGAAGATTTGGTAATTGATCTGCCAAAACTAGCGCATTTAGGAGGTAATTTAACTTTGGGTGATTTAATAAAATGTCGCAAGATCAATCTTCCAAAAATTGAAAGAGTAGGTCGTCTTGATGTTGATACTAAAGAAATCAACCTTTCCAGTTTAAAGTATGCTCATACTTTAAAAATAGAAGGTTTAGATCCAGGTTCAAATATCCATTTAGAGAGTTTGGTTGTTGTTGATGGTAGTTTTGAATTATCAACGATAAACCCTAATGTGAATAGATTAGGGGCTATTTATGCTCCGAGCTTAATTTCTATTGGATCTTCCATTTTACCAACAAAGGCAAATACTTTGGTTTACAGTCAATTTAATGATCCGGACTTTATCAATAGAAGCATTGTTCTTAATGGGGACTATGAACTTGTAGACTTTAAAAGTTTAAGTTATTTAAGTTTTTTCTCAGTTAAGGAAGGACGAATTGGGCATCTAGAACTACAAAGACTTAAAAGGCTGGAGGTGTTGCAAATTCAAAATTCAGTATTAATAGACAACAACTTTTTACCCGAGAGTGTCGGGGATATTGAAATAGTGGACTCACAATTTGATAAGGGATTGCTTTCTAACCTCAATGAAGCAAAAAACATCAAAATTGAAAGGTCTCAGATTCATGGATCAGAGTTTCTTGACCTTTCTAGTCTAAGTAATACATTGGTTTTAGATATCAATATGGAAGGTCTAACTGATATAGATTTAAGGAGTCTGGTTTCTATAGGAACAACACGTGGACTTCGTTTTTCTGGTAAAATTAGGGAGATTAATTTAGAGAGCTTGAAGTACAGCTCTTCTTCACTAAATATTAATAGTGAAAGCTTAGAATCCGTAAACCTTTCTTCATTAAAAGAAATAGAAAGACTGACCTTGGAGAGTGAAAAGCTTAACGAGGTTTTTCTTGATGAACTTGAAAGAGTCAACTATCTAAGCATTATTGGGCCTGTTAGCATACTTAATGTCAATAGTATGGAAGGGTTTGATTGGTTTGGAATCAGGAATGCGAATATCAAAAAATTGGATTTATCTAGCCTTAAGGTAGCAAATTCTTTATATGTCGAGAATTGCCAAAAATTGGAGAAAATAGATCTCAGAAATATTCCAGTAATGGATCTCCTTTTGTTTATAAATCTTCCTCAATTAGTAGAGATAGTCAGAGGAGAAGGTGGGCTTTCTACTCAGGTTAGTGCTTATAATTTGCATACTACCATTGCTCGATTAGAAAACTGTAATAAAGCGCAAGAGAGAAGTTACTACACTGCAATAGAAAAGGTGGATCTTATTTGTACTGACTATCAAAGGTCAAAGTACCAAACAATTCTTACAAAGTATTTTCCGTTTGAGGGTCGTGAAACATATACTGACCAGGTCAGTTATAACAGCTTCACAGTTTCTTCAGATAATTTATCCTTCTTTTATGATGTCGAGGGTAATCATAACAGGCTATTGCAGACATTCAATATTACCAATGACTCAGAGTCAGAGTCAATGGACATTGAGTTGTATTTAGTCGATAATACTTCAGCTTTTACTACAACTGTTAATAAAGCTTCAGTTTTGCCCTTAGAAACGATTGAGATTGAAGTTGCCTACGACCCAGAGACTATTGGTGAGATTAGAGAAGAGATTCAGGTTAAATCCAGTCAAAAAACCGAGAAGATACAACTTCAAGGTAATAACAATAAATCTATAAAATTTGGAGGCTTAGATTTAACTGCCGGTTCAATAAGACTTAATGAAGAGGGATATGTCTTGACAGAGAATATTAGAATCAATAATCAGGTACTGCTTTCAGGGATTGTCAAATTTTCTGAGAATAAAGTTTTTGGTAATGGTTTGATATCTATTTTAAACCCCATTAGTCCATTCGGACCAACGAAGACAATATATAGCGGAGTCTATTCTATGGAGGCTGAAGGCTTAAATGTTCAAATCATTGGGGATGAAGAAAAGGGACTCCTAAGGCTAGGGGATCATTTGGCTTTTGTTAAGCATATTTCTTTCAAAGATTCAGAGAAACTGTATTTGAAAGCTTCCACTCTTTTTGATTTTTCTGATCAAATCAGGCAAGTCGAAGTGGACAGTATTTATTTTGATATCAATTTCGATGTTGGCATAATTGGCAGGACAGAAATTCCGGGTGAGATCGATTTAAAGTATTTTGAGCTGGACGATTTCTATATTACTTACAATTCTTTTGAAAATGAGTTTGGAGGTGGTGCAGAGATTGAAACCAAATTTTTGGATGCGGAGGTAGGAGTTAACTTCAAAAATGGGAGGCTAAATGACCTATCATTATTAGTGGAACCAGAAAAGCCAATTGTTCTTGGATTAACAGGATGGTCTATCATTAATGGCTATGGTGAGATTACTGATTTGAATAATCCTCCTCCTACTTTTGGATTAGGAGTAGGATTGGCTCCTAGCCTTATTGCTAAGTATCCATTTTTCCAATTAAGCAATGTTGGTTTGGCTTATACCTTTGGAGAAAGTATTACAGGTTCTGGTGCTGTTTCTTTGTTTGATGAAACAATTGCAGGTGCGGCACTGACTATTACCACCTCTGGTATTCAGACTAAAGGTTTTGTGAACCTTGATGATATTCTGATTGGTCAAGTGAATCTTTCAGTTGCAAAGCTGAATGATGGGCTTGATTTGAGGGGAGGTGGAGATATGAGCTTGATCATTCCAGATGGAGACTCATTCTTTTATCAATTTTTATCTGGCCGTTTAACACTGCCATATTCCATTGCGTCAACTCAGGCTCAATTACATAATTCCAGATTCTCAGGTCGAACGCAGCTTCTTGGTTTGGGATTAAATTATATTCTTGAATACCAAGATAATGAGTTCGATTTTGACATTGGTTTGGGCTATAAATCCTTGAATGACCAAGTCATTGATATTGAGTCTACAGGAGGTTCTAGACCCAATATGGAAAATCCATTAGTGATTGACAGAATTGAAGGTAGAAGTATTTCTTATAATCTTGGTCTTTCCGAGCCTTTATCAGTAAGTAATGAAGAGGGAGGGATGTCTTTTACTTTGACTGATGATCTCGAAAATGTATTTATTCGTGTTCAGCAAGACGAATTTGAGCCGATTTTCGATGTAGTAATGCCCCAAGGAGATACTCTCAATATTCTAAATCAAGAAGATTTTAAGGCTACTTATTCTTCGAGTAAAAAGGGAAGTTATCAAAGCTTTTATGCAATCAAAAGGCCACCATCAGGCACATACAAGATCATTGTAAAATCTGGCATTGGTCAATATAAGTTGGATATTGTAGGTGCTGATTTAACACCATTAATCCAATTTGAAGAATTAGAACCAAAAGAAGGGGTTTTGCCGATTAAATGGAAAAGCAATGGGTTAAATGATAACCATATTATAGACTTATTTTATGATTATGATTCTCTCAATTCAGATGGGACTTTGATAAAGAATGGTTTGAATTTCCTGGAGAATTCTTTCGAGTGGACTTTGAATGATTTAAATCCCGGTGAGTACTGGATTTATGCTACAGTTGAGAATCAAGTAACTCATGAGATAAGCACTTTTTATGCTGAAAATCCACTAGAAATTCTGTCTCCCGAGTTTGTTGCAACACCCTCGAATTTAAGCTCAGAGCAAATTACAGATGGGAGATTACTTCATTGGGAAGGCGTTAATGAGGCTGATATGTATAGGGTAGTATTAAGCCCGGACTCTTCATTAGTTAAACAAGGAATAGCTACCATTACACTTGCAGATTCTCTTTTGGTTCAAGATTTAGAAATAGGCAGAAAGTATTATTGGGCTGTTTATTCATTAAAGAATGAAAAGATTCAAAGCTCAATTTCAAATATCGAATCTTTCGTCTTTTATTCTGAAGGCTTGAATGGAGCTCCTATACTCACTCCACCGATGAATTTAAGTGTTCAAGCAGGCATAAGTTATAATGAGATCATTTTTGTAGAAGATCCAGAATCAGATCCTTATCAGTTGTTATTAGATAGGGATATAGATGGTTTAACTTTATCAGGAGATACTTTGATTTGGAAACCTACAAATGAACAGATTGGTATTAATAGAATTAGGATCGTAGCTCTTGATACATTTTACAACTATAGTGAACTAGAGTTTGAGTTGGAGGTCTTACAAGGGAATGTTTCCCCAAATAATATTCTCCTTTATGGTAATTCAGTCCTGGAAAATGTTCCGACTGGTACTTTTGTAGGTAGACTTATACCGGTAGATCAGGACACAAATGATGATCACACTTTTAGGCTTTCTTCTGGAGAGGGAGATCAAGACAATGATATTTTTATTATCAGAAATGACAGCCTTTTTACAAATGGTCCAATTGACTATGAAGAACAGAAGAATTCAACGATTAGAGTAAGAGTAGAGGACTCTAAGGGTGCATCTTTCGAGAAAAGTATGTTGTTAACTATACTAGATGTCTTCGAAAACACAGCCGGCCCAGTCAAGACATTGTTGTCAACGTTATTGGTCGATGAAAATCAGGGGGCAGATGCTATTATAGCCAATCTGACTACCGAGGATCCAGATAACGGCATTGGTGATCAACATTCATATTCATTTGTCGATGGTGATAATAACAATGATCAGTTCTTAATTGATGGGAACAACTTGGTTGCTATCAATAATCTTGACTTTGAAAAACAAGCTATTTATTCAATAAGAATTAGGAGTACAGATTTGGGGGGTGAAGCAATTGAGTCAGCTTTTGAATTATCTGTAAATGATTTGAATGATCGGCCTACTGAAATAAACCTGAGTAGTTCCGAAGTCGATGAGAACCTAATCGAAGGAACGATTGTAGGTGAATTGTCTGCTGAGGATCAAGACTCAGATACTTTCGTTTTTGAGTTAGTTGCTGGTAATGGTGATACTGATAACGACATATTTACCATTGAAGCTGGTCAATTGTTAACCAATGAAGTATTCGATTTTGAAATCAAGAGTGATTTTTCAATAAGGGTTAACGTTAAAGATGATGCGGAAGCTTCGTATGAAAAACAATTTACCATCAGTGTTCTAAATGTTGCCGAACCAGAAATTACTTTGGGCGAAGGGTTAAATTTTGGAGAGACTGGAGTTAATATGTCTTCCGATCTCAAATTTGAAATTACAAATTCAGGTAGTGATGGAGATCTTTCCATTAGTTCGATAGAAGTACCGACTGGATTTGAAATTCAAGATCAAACACTGACAATACCGGAAGGTGAAATGAGAGAAGTAACAGTATTGTTTAAGCCTAAAGACCCGATAGAATATTCAGGTGAACTCACAATTAAATCTAATACCGATGATTCATATTTAAATGTTACTGGCATTGGAATACTGATTGCTGGCACAGATAATCAAAATCTTCCAGAGGGATTCGTTAATGTTTATCCAAATCCAACAAACAGTGAGCTGTATATCGAGTTAGGCCAAACAAGTTATTTGCTTAAGTACCAACCAAAATTCAAGTTAGTTTCGCCTAATGGTATGGTGTTGAAGAGCATTGTATTTGATTCACAGTTGGTAAGGATTTCTGTCTCTGACTTGTCATCTGGCGTTTATGGTGTCCTGATTCAAACTAATTCTGGCACGTTATTCAAGAGAGTATTGGTGGAAGATAGATAAAACTGGTTGGGCACAATGACAGTCATTTTCGGTTTAGGTGAAATTAAGAGTACATATACAATATAATTTACAAAAAATATGTAATTATCTGTAAATTAATACGTTATAAAGTCCTGCTCCCGCTACTTAGAATTCTCATAAACCCTTATAAATCATGATTTGTAAGGGTTTTTTCTTTTATTACCTCCTGGACTACCTCCGTTCTTAAAGTATGTTTCAAGATTGACAAAGGTGAAACTATACATTGGCTAGGCTTCTATTTTCTTTAACACTCATAACCCAGAGTTTGCTGTCGTATCTTTTCAGATTTGATTAGATGAAAGTACATCTTGTTAAACTCTCATATAGACCTTGAAGCCACATTGATGCCTAAAAAGGCAAAAATTTCTTGTTTTCTTTCCTTGGGTATGGTCATGAGCTTTCTGCGAAGCAGTTGCTCATCTTTGGACCTTAACCCTTTCAATATAATTTCATTCCCAACTACTTTGTCCACAAACATTCTGTTGACCACCATGCTACGATTGAGTAGGCAGAATTCTCCATAATTACCAAGACATTCTTCCAGCACATGTGATTTCAGGTTAGCTTTGGTAGTAATGGGAGTTTGGTCGGTTAGATAGAATCGGCAATATTGATCAAGGGCTTCAACGCAAAGAATACTTTGCCATTTTACCGATACATGAGTGGAATGGTTTGCTTTGATCCAGATGATGTCAGCTAATCGTGGTTGATAGGCAATTTTGATGGAATCAGTGTTTTGTGGTCTCGATTTTAGTCTTGATAATGCCCTTTTCAAAGCTCTTTTAAGACCCTCATCGTCATAGGGTTTTTGAAGGAAGTCACAGCGAACCAACTCATCCGCTTTTTGGATAACATTCGAATCTGTAATTCCAGAAATGAATAGAATGGGAACGGATAGAAATTCCTGTATTAGCCGTGCAATATGAATTCCCGCAAACTGATCTTGAAATAATTGAATGTCAATGAGGGCCAGGTTTATTTCCTCGTTTTTCACGTGTGGTAAAACACTTTCGAAACTGTCATAAGGTCCAAGTATGGTAATATCCGACTCCAAGTACTTTATGACCTTACTTTGAAGAGCCTCAGCCTCATGTGTGTCGTCTTCAACTAAAAGTATGTTCACAGCTTATTGTGTTTTAGCATTCATCGATATTAAGTTTTAAGTACTAAATTCAATTTTTGCAGTATTCTTACCATTTTCATGGCTTCTTACCAGTTTGGCTTTTAGCGATTTTAAAAACCCGTTAATTAATTGTTGACCCATTCCTGTATTAACCCGTTCGACATCATCGGGCACTTGTACCCCATCATCAGAATAATAGAGGGTGGTGACTTTTTCCGAATGGTTAAGCTCTAATTTAATTGTTCCACCTTTTAATCGAAAAGAATGTTTAACTGAATTGGTGATCAATTCACAAATTATGAAACTGATCTTTGTCAGTTGCTCTCCTTTCATCATAATGTCCTGCACCCAAGAATTGATTTGTATGTTCTTTTCTGAAGTTTGTAGCGAATCACTTAAATCTTGAATTAGACTTTCCAGATGGGTTTTCACATTCACTTCTTTAGTTAGGCCCTGATAGAGTGTATTGTCAACCGCAGTGGAGGCGAACAACATACTTCTGATGGTATCTACTTCAGAGAATCCTGCACCTTCGAGGCTAGTCAATAGGCGAGTATAATCGTTTCGCTTACGATGCAGCATATCTCGGTTGACTAACCTCAGGGAAACATTCAATTGGCGTATCTTATTTCTTTGGTACAGAAACGCTAGAGTAAATAGTAGTAGGGTTGCTGCTATGGCTGTTGCCAAGCGGGTATTGAATAGCCGATTATCTGCTAACCTCGATTGTGTATCAGCACGTGCTTCTTCTAGTTGGCGCTCTATTTCTTTTCGTTGCAGGTCATGTTGAGACTGTAACTCAATCACTTTGACCTTCTCCTGATTGAATAAACTGTCCCTCATAGCAGACCATTGAAGAAGATAGTCGTACGCCTCACTTCTCCTACCTATTTGTTTGAAATATTGAGAATATAGTTGTAGATTATCCATTATGATGGTGTTATTATTCTGCTCTAGGGCATACTCCCTTGACTCATCCAAAAAAGGCTTTGCCACTGAGGGTAGCTGTTTGAAAAGGTAAAGTTTAGCTAGTTGATTTGAAGTAGCTGCTAAATCTTGCAGGCTATTGGTTATTTTTTTGATTTGATAAGCTTTAGATAGGTAAAATTCAGCTGAGTCATAATTCTTCATTTTGACATAGATCGACCCAATATTGTTGAGGGTATGAGCTAAGGATAAATTGTCGCCTCTTCTTTCTTTAAGGTATTTTGCTTTCTGATAATAAACCAATGAGCTATCGAAATTTGAATTAGATTCGAATGTGACTCCAATATTGTTAAGTACTTGAGCAATTCTTACTGTATCTCCAACATTTTGAAACTCTATCTTTGATCTCTGATATTCTTTAATTGCCCTTTCACTATTGCCAACACTTTGATAGACATTTCCCAATGCTAACTTAATGTTTGCCAAGTATTTGGGGTTTTGCAAATTCATTGCAAATACTTGGCTCCGCAAAAAGTATTCTAGAGCGTCTGAGTGTAGCCCTCTGTTTCGGTACAGATTTCCTAAATTGGTAAGTCTGCCAATTGTCTTTACAGTATCTTTCCTAGCTGAGTCAATTAAATAGGCTTGTAGGTAATATTTCTCAGCACTATCGTATTTTCCCAACTTTTTGAAGCATAGGCCAATGTCATTCACGGTGTTGGATAGTTTTGATGAATCCTTGGCATCTAAGTAATTGGCCACAGCATATTGATACTGCTTGATAGCTTTCTCCCATTGATCCTTGTAATAGAATGAGTCTCCAACGGCATAAAGACTATCACCCCTGGCTTTTAGAATTGGGTCTTTAGTGTTGGTACGTGTATTTGAAGATTCGCATGCCGCTAAACTAAAAGCAATGAGGATCGTTCCTAAAAACAGCCTTGCACCTGTCTGCCTAATTAACCCTTTGAGTATAAATGAGTCCATTTTTAATCGATGTGCAATAAGGATATTATAGTGTGTTTCTTCTAAAGTCATGAGGCCAACTGTACTCATGAACGATTGCTGTATCCTTAAAGTAAAAGAAGAATTCATTAAAATGAATTCTTCTTTTCGGAATCTAAACAATTTGCTGAAACAATTTCTTCGGAAAAATTGCTTTAGCCTTAAATTAATCTAACTGATTTTTCAAAAGACTCTATTAAAGCCCTATGAAAGGAACCACCGGAGCTTTGACAGTTGTACTGTCACAACCTCCCTTGCAATCTGGATCATCCAAATCTCCTTCTGTTATAGCACTTGGATCGAAAGGATCATAGTCGCTAGAATCAGGCGAACAACTTGGAAAGATCAAAACAGCAAGAATAAGCATTATTGTGAACGCTCTTTTCATGATTGTTTCTGTTTTAGAAATTTTCAATTCATTGCGTCCCGCGAAACTTGTAAGCCCGACTCCCTATATCGGACCAAGGGATTTTACACTTGTTAGTGTTACCAGATGCACTTCTACTCTTGTGCATCTATATCAATTGATCAGATTGATGTTTCGAATGTATAGGGTAAGAGAATGGCAATCATTTCGATCGATTTTCGAATAACTACCGAAAGAGAAAAGGTGCAAGAGAGCTCATTTTCGCACGAAGTAATTTTGGCAAAATAAGCCTGGCGAAACACCGATGGATAACCATTTGAGTCAACGGATGGTATTTCGGGATAAACTCTATGAAATGCTTTTCGCGAACTCAAAAATGGCATTCACGAATTAATTTGGTTTTATTCTAACGTTCCCACTTTCTTTCATCAGTTATGAGAGTTAATGGCGATGACAATTTCAGGGTCTTTCAAAAGTTGATGAAAATGGTTGCCAAAAAAGTAGACTTAGGAGAGGATTTTGAGAACTACGGTCAACATCAATTCAAAAAACTCAGTAAAGCATTCATTCCCCCAGACAGCACTATTAGTGAATTGAGCCCTACAACCCTCAGAGACTATCGGTATATGTATATCCGCAAGTACGCGTTCAAAGCGGAAACAGAAAAGCTTAGTATTCTTACTAAATACGCAACCAATAAGGACTGGGAGGATTTCAAGAATGAATATTTCCCTGAGCTTGAAAATGGGTATTTTTCATTTTTTAAGTCAGCTGATATATATGAGGCAATAAATGCGAATAAAGAAGGAATTCGAAAACTGGCACTTCAATATGAAAATTACCGCAAGCAAGACCCAGGAAACCCTCAATATCATTTTGATCTTGCGATTTGCTTGCTCTACGAAGGTTCTTTCAGACAGGCTTCTAAAATATTCCAGAGTGCTTTTTCAAATGCAAGTATGAATGCTCTGGTGCATCACTTTTATGCATTGAGTCTATTTGAAGGCAAAAGACCCTATAGGCATGCACCATTTACTATTAATAAAATCATGGATCATTTAGGGCAAGCGTTGACTTATGAACCGGAAAGGAAGGACAGTCTTTTTCTAAAACGAATAGTTGAGAAGGATTTTCATGCTCGCATAGGCTTTAGCTACATGAGATCTGAGGCACCTATACTTATTTCATCCAATAAATCATTAATAGAGTTTACCAGCAAGTGTTTGGGAATTAGTACCAATGAATCAATAAACCTCACCAAATGAAAAACCTAACAAAAGAAGGAAAAGACATTAAGAATTACTTTTCCGATACTGTTTTCAAGAAGCGAATTGACGATGCAGAGTACGACAGGCTGATTAACCAGTCACTGAGTGGGATTGATCAACTAGCACTAGATAAAGTTTGTATTTCAAGAGAAGATTGTATTAAGGAGCCTGTTATGATTATTGGCCCTCCCAACTTTAAACGGTTATCCGGTTTAGAATTTCATATCAAAAAGGGTAAAGATAATTATCTAAGGTATATGCCATTAGGCATTACTGTATACAATTTTGCTTCCCATTCTCTATTGGCTTATCAGTGTGATTTTGATCCAACTACTGGAAACAATCTGAACGATAGCACCTTCGAGTATTTTTACAATGACATTGTTTCCTTTGAAACAGTTACTGAATCGGGTTCACATACCGACTATGATTGGAAAGACAAAATTCTTAAAAGCATTCCTATTTTAAAATCTATAGTTGATACTGGCAAGGTCATTCAAGCGGATTTGGCTCAAAAATTCATCTTGACCACTTCCGGTGGGTCCAGATTGTCAGTAACCTTATCCGAGGATATTCTAAAGGAAATTACCAAAGGGGGCTCATTTCAGCTTTCTAAAGCTAGTAAATCTATCAATGTGGTCAGGAGGATAATAAGGGGAAAAAAGAGCTATACCTTACAAGATACTTAGACTCAGAGAACTAATATCTGGTAGAGCTTTCCGTTACTGTTTTTTTTCCTTGTTACTCACAAATCAATTAAACACCAAAACACAACACATGAATAACTTTTCTCTTTTACTACTGAGTACTGCCATCATTTTACTTCTCGCATATTTGTTCTATAATAGAATTCTCAGATTGGTAGCACGTTTGACCAATGTGGTCTTTTTTATAGGATTTGCCGGACTAATTTATGTGGTGCTTTTCCCGGGGTTACATCTACGCTTGACCGAAAGCTTATTGAAAGATCAGTATCTGACGGAACAATTGGGTAATGCTGACCAATCCATTAACTTATATTACCAGAACAGTAATAAAGTAGCGAACACCTGGAATAGACTTGTGGGAAATGAAGAGGGACAAGCAAGCATATCTGAGCTAAGAGCAACTTTTATCAAGTTTATTGGAGGCTGCCTTAGAACGTTGATTGTTCTATTCTCTTTTTTATTGATGCTCTTGGGTATTTATTTTAAATATACCCTTTTGGGAAGGGTTGTAAACATTTAGGTTAAAATTACTCTGAGTTTCTTTCTGAGGTTGCTTGAAAGCCTCTTTTCCTTTCCAAAAGGAAACAACGCATATTCTTGAAAAAAAATCCATCTTGGACGGACATCCTGTCATATATAACCAAATAGATAAGGACAAGTAATAATACCATCAATATATAGTAAAGGTTTAGGTGGTTTATCCCACTAATTGAAAGTGACCAGATCAATATTATTAAGAAAGATAAGACGGTTGAAATCATGAAACTCTGATTGATTTTATTCCAGCTTGAACTACTTTCTTTATTGATAGTTCGAAGTTTCTTGCACCCAGAAATAGCCAAAGTAATCAGGGCTATGGAAAGAAGTGTATAGGCAACAATTATACTTGAAGCATAATAAAAGGAACCGGCAGCGGTCATTGACTCAGCCTGCCAAAGATGCACTCTTACGCGATACGCATTCTCCTTATCATAAAGATCAAACTTTGTAAACTTAAAACCGGGATTCAGTTGTTTGTCTTGATAAATCCTTACTGTATCACTACTGGAAAAAATTGCTGAATTGTTTTTTATATTGTTATCAAATAGTATTTCCTCTCTTCCTATAGACTTTACTCTCGTCTCCAGGCCATGTGAAATAATAGCGGTAACCTCATAATTCTCAGACTTTCCAAAGACAAATTGTCTTTCGAATGTTTCATTATTATCCCTGTGTGGAATTTTTTTTGTTTGGGTAGGACTATAGAGAAAATGATCAGATTCCTTTTGTTTATAAAATGTGGGAGAAATTATCTTTTTGAACTCTTCAAT
>Ga0114899_1000714_pt1 | contig 22146 bp, 20 predicted proteins | sample MalvireepMed_215_FD_83497 | JGI IMG/M metagenome (GOLD analysis project Ga0114899, IMG submission 83497) | Marine viral communities from the Global Malaspina Expedition - Malaspina viral metaG DeepMed_215 | ecosystem: Environmental > Aquatic > Marine > Oceanic | place: Mediterranean Sea...
CATCAAACTAGTACCATACAAGCATGATGCGTGTAGAATGAAAGCAGAGCAGGCCACACGGCCACTCACCCCGAACCCGAAAGGAACCACCAATGGCCCGCATCACCTACTCCGTCACCGCGACCGAGCCCTGGGAAGCCGCCGCCACCCTCGCCACAGTCCTCGACTTCTCGATCAACCCGGTCACCATCCACGAGGACCGAGTCACCGTCATCGCCGACGAGGACGACACCGAAATCATCGGCACCATCCGACGCGCGATCTACGCCGCCTGACCGTCTGCCCCGCGCCCATCGCCGCGAGGCAGACGGGCACCACCACCGAAAGGACAGCCGACATGCCCATCACCGTCTACACCAAGCCCCAATGCGTGCAGTGCGGCGCCACCATCAAGGCCCTCGACAAGGCCGGCATCACCTACGAGCTCGTCGACCTCACCACCGACACCGACGCCCGCGACTACATCATGGCCCTCGGCCACCTCCAGGCCCCCGTCATCGTCACCGACACCGACCACTGGGCCGGATTCCGCCCCGACCGCATCAAGAACCTCGCGGCCCACGCCGCCTGAACCACCCACCAGCAGGGGAGGGGACACACAATGCACACCATGACCGAGGACCCGCAGGCCACCGCCGACCCGGTCGACGTCGACGACCTCGCCGCCACCGACGACGCACCCACCGTCCCCGAACTCGACCCCGAAGCAGCACTCCTCTGCGCCCTCCTGCACACCACCGACACCACCGAAGCTCGCCACATCACCCGCCACCTCGAGGCAAGCGACTTCCTCAACCCCCGATACGGCGACCTGTACAGCGTGATCGCCGACCTCATCGCGGCAAGCGAACCCCACCACGCCCCGCGGGTGCTCGCCGCACTCACCAACGCCGGCCGCATGGCCGGCCACCAAGGACGGCTCCTCGCCGACGCCCTCCAGGTCGTCGCACTACTCGGAACCCCCGCCATCGGAGTGCGCACCCTCGCCACCGACGTCCTCGACGCCGCCTACCGCCGCCGCTTCGCCCGCACCGCCGCTGAGCTGACCCGTGCCAGCACCGAAGCGCCCACCGACGAACTCTTCGAGATCCTCCTTGGCCAAGGCCGCGCCATGCGTCGCGAAACCAAGCGTCGCGCCGACCTCACCGGCGGACCGACCAGTGGGGGAGAGGGGGAGGCATGACGTTCATTGTCGGGACAGGCCCCACCGAGCTGCACGCCCACATCGACCTCGACCACCGCATCACCGCCACCATCCAGCCTGGGACGACTCCGGCCGTCACAGTCCTCGACGTCACCTGCAGCGACGGACACTGGGCCGTCCTGGCCACCCTCAACACCGACACCACAGACAAGGAGCCCCGGTGACCCCAGACGAAGCCCGATCACTCGGCCGCGCCATCCGCGCCGCACGCATGGAGGCCGGACTCACCCAGCTCAAACTGGCCGTGGCCATCGGAGTGAAATCCCCCTGGATCAGCGCCTGGGAACGCGGACAATCCCAACCCACCGCCTACCGACAGGCCACGCCCCCCGCCGTCATCAGCCAGGACCAGCTCACCGCAATCGCCGACGCGCTGGACTGCACCATCGAATCCATCGCCAACCGAGCCGCACTGTCCGCCACCACTCGAGTCCTCTACGGGCTCGAACCACTCGGCCCCGCCCGCACCCTCGTCGGAGGCCAACGCTTCGACCTCACCGACGCCGAAGCCGACCGCGTCACCGACTTCATCACCGGACTCATCGCCGCCCGAGAACTGCACTAACCAGCATTGTCGGAGGCGACACCTAGGGTGCGCCACATGGACGAGCTGCTGGGCCCACTGCGCCGAGCTGTCCGCGTACACCTTGATATGTCGGTTTGGGGACAGGTTCATTTGTAGGTCGGTGTTCGGCGTTCCGTAGTTGTTCGCCGAGGTGGGTGGGCCACCCTTGGAGTCGTCTTCCGGCAAGTTGACGATTTCCGAAGGGTGGCCCACCCCCATGATCCTGGATCAGGAGTCCTGGATGAATATCCGACGTTTCAAAAAGTTGCATGCCACCGGCATGACGTACGCCGAGATCGGTCGCGAGTGCGGCTGTGACTGGCGCACGGTACGGAAGTACCTGGCCGAGGATGCCCCGACGGCGCCCCCGTCGGCGCCCTCGCGCAAGGGCACGCAGAAGGTGGCCATCACCGAGGTGATCGCAGCGTTGATCGATGCGATGCTGCGAGCCTGTATCGATATCAAGGCCACAGTGATTTGCGAGCGTCTCGCCGACGAGCACGACGTGTATGTGCACTATCAGCGGGTCAAGACCTACTGCCGCTCCCGCCGCCCTCAGATCCGCGCCGAGCTCGGGCTAGACGATCCGGGAGCGGGGAGTTTGCACCGGCGCATCGCCACTCTGCCCGGGGCTCAGGCCCAGGTCGACTGGGGCGATGAGGGGGACCTGTTTGGCACAGGGGTGCGCGTCTACTCGTTCCACATGACGCTGTCGTACTCGCGGGACCCGTTCTGCTGCTTCGTGACCTCGATGGATGCCGCGACGTTTTTCGACTGCCACCGGCGGGCCTTCGACCACTTCGGCGGGGTCCCGGCGGCGATCGTCTACGACCGCCTCAAGACCGTGGTGCGCCGCCATGTCGCCCCGGGCAAGGCAGTCCCGGTCACCGCCGCAGCCACCGCGTTCGCCGGCCACTACGGGTACGACATCGATGTGCTGGCCGCCTACCGGCCCACCGGCAAGGGCCGGGTGGAGCGGCAGGTCGATATCGTGCGCGAGCACGTCGTGGCCGGCCGCCGGTTCCGCTCGGTCGGCGACGCTGATGCAGCGTTCGCCCGGTGGGTGAAGATCCGCCGCCGCCAAGTGCATCGCTCGCACGGGCAAGTCATCGCCGAAGCCGCCGCGGTAGACCACGCCGCACTGGGCCCGCTGCCGGCCACGGAGTACGAGATCTTCGATGAGCACGTGCGCACGGTGGGCAAGGACTGTCTGATCTCGTTCGAGTCCGACCACTACTCGGTCCCCGCCTCCCAGGTGACGGCGAGGCAGAAGGTCCTGGTCCGCGCCACAGCCAGCCGCATCACAGTCTGCCGCCTGGAGGACCCCGCCCAGGTGCTGGCGGTCCACCGTCGCGGCAGCCGGTCCCACGAGTGGATCATCGAACCCACCCACTGGGACGGCCTGCCCGACGGGGCCGGCCGCGCCGTCTGTCACACCGAGCCCGACCGGGCCGGGGCATCTGCCAGGCCGGAGGAATCGTCATCAGTGCTGGCGCACTATCTGGCCTCGATGGACCCGGTTCCCGATATCCGACGGCCGTTGGCGTCCTACGAGCTGGTGGCGGGTGAGGCCTCGTGAGCGAGTTCGTCATCAGTCGGATCACCGCCGCCGCGCAGCGTCTCAAGCTACCGCACATGGCCGCCAGCGCCGCTGACGCAGCGACCCGTGCCGAGCAGTCGCAACTGGGCTACCTGGACTTTCTCGACCAGCTGCTCGAGGAGGAGGTCACCCACCGGGAGTCGGGCCGGTTTCGCAACGCGCTCAAGCTCTCCGGGCTGCCGCACCACAAGACCCTGGAAGACTTCGACTTCGCGTTCCAACCTGGCGTCGATGCCCGGCGCTTGAAGGACCTCGCCGCGATGGAGTTCGTCGAACGCAAAGCCAACATCGCTCTACTCGGCCCGCCCGGAGTGGGCAAGACCCACATCGCCGTGGCACTGGCGGTAACCGCGTGCCGGGCCGGCCACTCGATCTACTACACCACCCTCGACGACCTGGTCCGCAAGCTGCGCAAGGCCGACAGCCTCGGCACCCTACCCAAGCAACTCTCCAGCCTGGCCCGACCGTCACTGCTGGTCATCGACGAAGTCGGCTATCTCCCACTCAACCGCGCAGAGGCCAACATGTTCTTCCAGCTGGTATCACGCCGCTACGAGAAGGGCTCGACGATCATCACCAGCAACAAGACCTTCGCCGAATGGGGCACCGTGCTCGGAGACGAGGTCCTGGCCACCGCCATCCTGGACCGGTTCCTGCACCACTGCGAGGTCATCGCCATCAACGGGCCCTCCTACCGGCTCAAAGACCGGGCAGACCTTGTCAGCACCGCCGAAGAACCGGCACCATAAACCCCAGCTGGACACCGACACGTGAGCCTGTACGCCGCACGACACGTCACCCTGTACGCGGACACCGAGCAGCCGAGCACGCAGGCGAAGCACAGTTTCTCGAACTTCTACGGTGGCACCTCGTCGTGGCCGGCCTCCCGGATGTCGACCCCACCAAGCACGGCGCCTACCGAGACGCCATCGCCGAGCTGGGGGAGGCGCGCACAATCGAGCTACTTCGCGACCTGCGCAGACTCGCCCGCAACCCCCGCCGCTATCGCAACGGCGCCGACGGCAAACCTCGATACCGCCAGGGGCGAACCGTCAGCGATCACCACCACCGCGAGTAACCGCCTCGATCAGACCGGCATCGCGGCGGTCCAAGGTACGGACGTTGTTGACCGCCCGTGACACCGGACGGGTTCGAAGAGTCGACGCCACCGCCCGCGACTCGACGTCCAGCAGATCCAGCACGTCACCGACCTGGCCCTTCTCAAGCTTCTCCGGGGCCAACCAGGTATCCCACGAAGCAGGGGTCACAAAGACCGGCATGCGGTCGTGCACCTCGCCAGCCGCATCCTCACCCGTCCGCGTGATGATCGTGAACGTCGTCCGCCACTGCTCGTCACCGGCCTCGCGGTGGAAGGCCAACAGCCCCGCAGCGAGCAGCAGCTCGTCACCCGGGGCATGCACATAGCTGGGGTTCTTGACCTTCTTGCCGTCCTCGAGAGCCTCCTGCCACTCGTAGTACCCGGTCATCGGAACCAGAGCCCGTGCCGAGGCGAAAGCCGAACGAAACATGCCATTCGTCGCAGCAGTCTCCAGCCGGGCATTGATCGGCCGCGGACCCTTCTCCTTCGCCCACGACGGACGCAACCCCCACGTAGGCATAAACGCCTCACTCACCCGCTGATCGCCGATCAGGCGATCCCGGATCACCGGCGCCCGCGTGCGAGGAGCAACCGAGTAGCTCGGCTCCCACTCGAACCCCGGTTCCGTCCCGTCCAGGCCAAGAACATCGACCAGGGCGGCGCCAGACACCGCTACCGAGTACCGACCACACATGCTGCGACGCTACCAGCGATCGCAAGAGAGACCGCTCTGACCAGCACCTACGTCAGGACATACATTCTCGGCATGCAACGCCTGTAAGCCTTGGAAGTGACGGATGCGCGCGCTCATCGGCCACTCCCCAGGGCCAACATGCGCCATGCGGTGGCGATGCATGGCGCGTGTTGGCCCTGGGGAGTGCGCTGCCTAGGGCATAATTTCAAGGCCCGCTGCGTTAGACTGTAACGAGATCGGTGACACTGATTGCATGTTAGCTACAAGGACAACAAGCTTAAGAAGCTGTGTACAGATGAACGGGAGATGCAGAAGAGGCGGCCGGATTTAAGGAAGAAGCTCCGGCTGAGGATTAAGGCGCTCGAGAACTCGGACGCGCTAAGTGACCTGCCTGTAGACGACCCTGGAGGAGCTTGGCATGAGCTTACGGGCAATCGCGCAGGGGTCTGGTCTGGCGAGCTGAGCGGAAACTGGCGGCTCCTGATCGAACCGACTCCAGACTCGGTAAGCGCTGTCGCCGTGACCGTCATCGAAATCGTGGACTACCACTGAGAAAGGAGCGATCATGACCTCTACCAACTACGCCGTCGCTCCGGGGGAGTACTTGGAGGAGTGGATCGATAGTCAGAAGCTCTCGCAGGAGCGTGCAGCTCAGAAGCTCGGAAGTAGTCGCAAGCAGGTCAACGAGATCGTAAACGGACGCGCTCCGATTACGAGCGAGACTGCCATGCGACTCGAGCGCGTCGTTGGGATCCCCGCCAAGACGTGGCTCAAGTATGAGGCCTTGTATCGCGCGGACTTGGCGCGCATCGCTGATGAGGAGAGCCTTGCCGACCATGCAGACGAGATCGCGCCGTCCGCGGTCACGTATTTGCGCAGCATCGGCGCCACCAGGGCCACGAAGCGGTCACCCGGCAAGCTGGTGTCTGACTTCCTCGCGTTCCATCGCTGTGGGACGTGGGAGGCGTACGTTCACCTTCATGAAGAGGCGTCTACAGGCGACTATGCGCTGGCTGCCTTAAAAGACTCGGGCAAAGCGTTAGACCAGACCCTCCTGACGACTTGGCTTCGGGCAGCCGAACTCACTGAGTCGTTCGAGCGCGGACGTAGCTTCCAGTACGACCCCGAGCGGCTCCGAGCGGCTCTTCCTGAATTGCGCTCGCGGGCCGCAACGCCCGACTCCACGATGCTCCGCGACATTGCGAGCATGCTCGCAAATGTCGGTGTCGTTTTCCTGGTGGTAGAGCCACCAAAGAAGTTTCCGTTGTTGGGCATGACTCGCTGGATCGACAAGCGCGTGCCAGTCATTCAGCAAACGGGGCGGTGGGGGAAGGACGGGTTCGTCATCTGGACGCTCTTTCACGAGATCGGCCACGTGCTTAACGACCCCCGCGGCGAGATGCACGTGGAATACCGCACCGCGAGAACGCGGAACTCCGCAGCAGAGAAGGGTGCAAACAGGTTTGCAATGGACATCCTCTTCGGCGAGGCCGGAATCTCACAGTTCCACGGGCTGTCTTCCGATGATGAAATTGCAAGCAAGGCTCGCCAGATTGGCATCGCACCGGGCGTCGCAGTCCACCAGATGCACCGACGCCGATTGCTAGACTACCAGTTTGGCAACCGCCTCTGTGTTGACCTCGCGGGCACTTTCACTGAAGACCGCTGATCAACAGGGACCCCGTTCTCCACTGGCCAGCCCGCTTAGATTCGCATACCTCCTGTGACGTGTGTGTGAGGGCCATCCTCTCGAAACGTGCGGAATAAGACGCGTGGAGAGACGGGATTTCCGCGGCTTCAGTAGTCGTGCGCGATGTCAGATGCGTAGAGCGCCGCGGCATCAGTTGCATCGCGGACTGCTTGGCGAGTGCGATGTTTGGTCAGGTCAATGACGCGCAAAGTGCCGGCAGTTTCGGCCACCGATTCAATGCGACGGAAGTCGTCCGCGTAATGCTCCGCGAAGTCGGCAAGACCTCGCAGCTTCGGTAGCGCATCGGAGAGATGGTGACCGTGCGGGTCCACCAGGTCAGCGACAACCTTTCCGGCATGGTCGATTGTGAAGAAGATGAAGTCGGGTCGCAGCGCCTTCCATTCTCCGGTGCCATCTCTGTAAGAAATGGCCAGCGACTCCTTGGTAGCGCGGGCAGGGTTGCGGTACCACCCCTTGAAGCCTGGCTGCTCGGCTTCGGAGTCGACGACCTTTCGTTCCCATTCGTTGAGGTCGATCGGATAGGTCTCGTCTTCGGCAGCCATGAGGTGCAGGAGGCGGGTTGGCAACAATCTCTCTGAGCCGTCCGCTTCCCGAACCTTGGACTCGACCTGGGCAGTTTTGGGGACGGTCAGGGAGATTCGCTCGGGCTGGGTCGACATACCTTCTAGCCGGTCGTACTCCACCTGTCTCTCCTCCGGTAGTCCCTTACGGGCGACCCGGGTCTGTGTCAGCCACTGTCGGGCGAGAGTGTCGGCCTCGTCCTCGATGGCCTGCGCTACTTCTTCCACACGACCGAGAGCTGCCACGACGATGTTGGCTTCTAGGAGGTCGTCGTCGTCACAGTCCGGGCCGACCAGGTAGTCGACGTACGAGGAGCACAGGGCGGGACTGAGGACACGAGCGGCTGCTCGGTAGGAATCTTCGATAGCCCTAGGGTCGGCTGATTCTTCAAAAGACTCGTAAGAGATCCCGCCACCGATGCGACCTCGTGCTTCCTCGCCACTCATCGTGAGTACGTCTCGTCGAGCCAGTTCGATCTTGGGCTTGTGCTGGATTCTGCGACCGTCGAGGGCGGCGTGGAGTTGTTTGTGCGCTTCGGCGACGGCTTCCTCAATAAGTCCGTCCTTCGATAGGGCTGTGGCCAGGGCGGTGAGCCTGCGTATGGGTTTGACGCCCTTCTTCGGGATCGTCACAGAGGGCAATGCACCGAAGTGATCCCAGATTGATTGTGGAACCTGCGGGTTGGGGTACAGGATCACTGGGTCGAATAGGACCCGGCGCCCTTCGCCACCTCCGGTGTCAGCGTCCTCACCGTCCTTGGACGTGGCGCCCTTCATCAGCATCTTGGCGACGTCCGTGGCCGTCTTGCGGTCAAAGAAGGGCAGGAGGCAATCCACGCTGTTCAGCAGTTCGTTGCCTGGGATCCGCCGTGCCAGGGGCGTGCGGATCATTCGCCCGAGTAACTGGGTGATGTGCGTCTTGTCTGTTGCAGGGCGGAACGATACAAGCACTTCAGCTCGCGGACAGTCCCAGCCGGTGGAGATCGCAGACTTGGCCAGCAGGACGCGGATGTGCTTGGCGTCCTGAACGCGTTGCGGTTCGATATACGGCGCGGGTTGCTGTCCGATCATCAGGTCAGAGTGCTCTCCGAAGACGTTCGCAACAGCATCTGCAGGCAGCTCGGGCCAAGTGTCGTAGATCGTATCGATCGTTCGCATCAGGGTCTCTTCGGTCGGCTTATCTCCGACCTGCACGACCAACAGCGGGACGACCGGCTCGGCCTCTTCCTGTTCAGCGGCGTAGTCATTCCAGGCCGAAGTCGAGGCACGGATTTTCTCCACCGCCCGCCGGAGGAGAACGGTGTCGAAGACGCCCTCCTCGACCGGGATGCTCAGCACGATGTCGTCCTTCAACAATCCCGATGCCTGTACCAGCGCTGAGTCCACCATCACCGAAGGCAGGGCGGTACGCCCCTCCGCCTCTTTCATGGAGTTCTCGAAGCGCTCCACGGTGGCGGAGATGCCGAAAACCACAGGCATGGCGGGAACTGCACCCCGACCATTGATCAATCGCTGCACAATTGTCGAGCGGTCCTTGCTCGTCGTGCCCATGCCGCGGTGAGCTTCATCCAGGACGAAGTACAGCGTCAGATTCGAGTTGTCGACGGTATTGGTGATTATGTCGTAGATTGAGGACTGCACGTCGTCGGGGCGAGGTTGAAAAAGTCGTGGCTGGCCGGGGTCCGGGGTCGGCTCACCGCGCACGAGACGACTGTTCTTGGACAGCTTCTGAGTGTTCAGAAAGTACACTTGTCCGGGCCTTAACGACGGCTCGGAGAACGTAGATTCAATGACTCGCAGGCGAGAGTCCAACTCGCTTGCTGCCTCCTGCACGCGTACTCGAGACTGCTCATTGAGTGCAGGGTCGTCAGAAAACCAGAGCACCACGGCACCGGGGTCGGGCTCAAAGTCAAATTCGTCATTTCCGAAGAAGAGCGCCTCGATCACCGCGGCAGCCATAACCGTCTTTCCTGCTCCGGTTGTAGCTGTTAGTGAGAATTGAGTGAGAGAGTCGTACCGGTGGTACATGTCCCGGGCTTGGGCAAGATTCCGTAGCACGTCCCGGACAGCGTCGGCCTGATAGTCCTTCAGCGTGTATCGCATCAGCGGCCCCCCGTCAACTGGAAGTTCTGCAAGTAAGGCTCGTACAACCGCACCGGTAGTACCTGACTGGGCAGATCGCGACACACCATCTGAAAAGCTGAATCGTCGTCGGTCACGATGAATGCCGTTCGCACCGACTTATTCATTGCGACCCGAGCCACGAACACGCCAGCCTGATCCAAGTTTTCGAGCACCCCGTAGGTTTCGGCGACATCCCAGCCGTTATCGCCGAGTTCGGTGATTACCCTCCCCTGAGAGCCGGCCCTCATCCACAACATCGGGGCGATACGTTCAAACGCTCGGTTGTGACGGACAGAAAGCGGCGCCTCGTAAGTCAGAGCAAAGAACGCTGCATTCTCATCGAATCCTTCGCTGGCGAGGCTGCCGTCTTCGTACTCCAGATCAGCAGGCTCTCCATCCGGGCGAACTCCTGTAAACGCAGCCTTGATCCGGGGTAGAGTTACGTTTCGGAAAATGCCGAGAGTCTCCCAATCCTCGTCTCCAGGGCGAAGCCCCTTGGAACGAAGGCGGGGCTGCTCCTCAGGCCCGACTTCATTGTTTGTAATCGAGATTGAACGCCGACGACCACCGTCGGCTCGGTTGAGCATCGCAACCGCATGCGCTGTGGTTCCTGACCCAGCGAAAAAGTCAAGAATGAGAGCATCCTTTTTATGCGTCACAACGGGTTCCAACGCGTCACGTGTGGCGTAGAGCGACTTCGGAAAGTCGAAGGCACGAGCGTTCAGCAACTTTCGAAGTATCACTGAACCATGCCAGCCTGCGTCGTGACGAGCACGTTTCCAAACGGTCTTGGCGCGGGTCAGATCACGCTTCATGACGAGAATAGCGGCTCCGGACTGCTCGTCATATCCTGTGATCTCTACCTCGCCCCGGTCGATCTTTGTTCTAACTCCATTCGGCACATAGCTAATGGCCCATCCGTCGGGCCGAAGGACAGACTTCACCAGTCCCTGGTGAAGAAGTGAGAGTAGAGTCTCAGGGATCGCCTGCCAAACACCGAGTGATCCATCACGGCGGAGCGGCCAAACAGCAACCAGGCCAGCTGGTGTTTCGGACGCCTCCCGCTCGCCGGGCAGCCAACGATTCGGATCACCAGTCACGTCTCCAGCCTCAATCCGTTCGCGGAGGGTTCGTCCCAGACTGATGACGCGGCCACGTTCAGGGTCAATAAATATCGGGTACGCCATCCCTAGGCCAGCTGAAGGGCTGGCATTGGTGCCTGCCCGAAGCAAGCCCTTCCAGAATCGGGTGTTCCGCTGAGTGCCGCCATCAGAAAGTAAGTCGTCGTCGGTTGCGTGAACCCCTGCACTCCCAAAAAAACAGTAGAGAGCATACTCCTCGACACGAGCGAAGCGACCCTGCGCGACGCCCTTCGGATTAGTAACAATCGTAACCATTTGAATGTATGCCTCAGGAAACGTTTGTTCGAGCAATAGGCGAAGCCTGTGTACTTCGTGTTCATCAATCGTGACAATCAGCACCGAGTCATCAGGTTTAAGCAACTCGCGGGTGATCTCAAGTCGTCGCTCCATGAAAGCCAGCCACTTGGAGTGCCTGTAGTCGTCATCGCTGGCAACGTAGTCGTTGTTGTACTTCCAGTCCCTCGCCCCGGTGTTATAAGGCGGATCAATATAGATGGTGTCTATGGCACGCCGGTGCGTGTATGTCAGCATCTCTAGCGCGTGGTAATTCTCGGAATTTATGACCGTATGGAACGGCTTGTCGCCGCCTCTCTCTACCCTGCCCGTCTCAACCAGCCCGGGGTGGATGCGGTCGTTAAACTCAGCGACCACCACCAGGTCTCCAGACTGAGCCGTTCGTGACTCTGGCTTCTGTGAGCCCAATTCCAATAGATGAGCGACTCGGTTCCCGTCCACGCGCACGATCTGCTCCACGCGCCACAGTCGCTGATCGCCCGATCCGACCTCGCCACGAGGGGGCAGCACTCGCACCTTATCTCCACGTCGCACGGCCCGCCCCGGCAACTCCACGGCCTCCGGCCGGTGCTGTTCGAAGACCAGGCCGAAGGTGCGTCGCTTCATCAACGCGGCAATCTCTTTATCAAGATCGTTCCCGAGTTGAGGGTCCGCTTTACGGGCCTGCCTCAGAAGTTCAGTAAGTCGCGACACTCGCAGCTGCTCCTTCAAGGTCTGCGAGTGCTCGAACTCGCTGCTAGTCATCGTATTCGCGAACACCAGTCGAGTAGACAAGGCGTGGCCGGAGAGGGAACTTTCGTCCAGTGCGGCCTCGACTCTGATGATGGGTTCGATCGTCCAGCGTGCGCCGTGGTTCTGGTCCGCGAGGTCGCGCAAGTGATCGTGATGCTCAACTGCCCACGCGCCCCTCGAGGGGGGCTTTGTGCGATCCGTACGTCTTGTTGAGGTACACCCGTACGGGACGGACGGGGCTCCATCATCGCCGCTTGTGGACTTGAACAATAATTGGCGGCGTTCTGTGATCGCTATTTGGCGTCATCGGCTACCACGGAGTCATCAACCGCGACTGAACCCGGCAGAAGTCCCAGCCAAGGCGCCGGGCGATAGAACGTCGCTCTGAATCTTCCGAGGCTGCGTAAGACCTCGGCCGCTGTCTGTCCGCTGTGCATGAGGCTTCGGGCATTGCGTATTGGGCTTTCGGTGATGATTCGCGGGCGAGCGCGTCGAGCGCCGAGAATCATCTATCTTGATAAATTAGTTCGAGACGAACACTGACACTGCTTTTGGAATTCGAACGACCTGAACGACCGAAGGTCGATTCACGAGCAGGCATCTCTTCAGCACGACGGGAACTGGTGGAGCAAAGCAGGGCCTATGTTGGAATCTGCTTCCGCTGTGGCTACTCAGCCTACGGCGAGTCCCGCGGCTACGAGGTCGGGCAGGCCGCGCGCGGCAAGCGTTTCCCAGATTTGGTAGTCGTCACTCGGCGCGATCGCGCCAGAGCAGGGTACAGCTATCACGTTCAAACCCGCATCGCAGGCGCTGCGCAGCCCGGCGGGAGAATCCTCGATGGCGACCGAGCCGGATGCGGGCAGATCCAGCCGTTCGAGGGCGAGCACGTACGGATCGGGGGCTGGCTTGTGCCTGGTCACCATGTTCGCCGTCACGATTTGAGCGAAATAGGGTCGTGGTAGCTGTTCCAGGATGTCGATGACGTTCATCTCGAGCGACATCGTCACCAGAGCCTGCCGGACGCCATTCTGGTGTGCAGTCTCGAGCATTTCTAGAGCCCCAGGCCGCCACAGGACTCCGTCCTGGCGATTCAGGGTTCGCATCCGTTCAGTAAGTGCCGAGGTGAGCGAGCCTAGCGTGCCTGCCGCTCCGCGTTCCCTCAGCATGCCTGCCAGCATCGGGATAGCACGACCGGAGATATCCACCGGTGACGGCCTCCACTCTTTAATACCCGATTCCTCAGCGATCTCCCAGCAGACGGCCGCCCATCGTTGCTCGCTGTCGATCAGGGTCCCGTCGAGGTCCCAGAGCAGGGCGCCTCCGGACTCAGCGGACACGCGACAGCGATCGCTCGATGCGGCGGCCGGTCTCAGCGTCGAAGAGCTGCGCGTCCTCGTCGCAGAAGCTCAGCGGCACGGAGTCGCCTCGACGCACGCGCACGCTCTGGTCGGTGCGGACTGCGAGCCTGGCATCGCCGACCGTGACCTCCAGGATCCGGGTGGAACCTTCGAAGATAGTGGTGTGCACAATGGCAGTCGCTTGGTACCGGCCCGTGCTGTCGATTCGCACGTGCTCCGGACGCACTCCGACCCTCACCTCTCGGGTGGTGGTGCGCTCCTCAACGTCACCGAAGATAGTGCGGTAGCCGCCATCGACTGCCGTTCCAGGGAGAAGATTCATCGGAGGAGACCCTATGAAGCCCGCAACGAACACCGTCGCCGGCTCGTTATAGAATTCATCGGGCGTGCCAATCTGCTCGATGCATCCCTTGTTGATCACGGCAATCCGGTCGGCCAAGGCCATGGCATCGCTCTGGTCATGCGTGACGTGGATCGACGTCGCCCCCGTCGTCCGCATCAGATCGGCGATCTCCTGGCGCAGCGCGATGTGCAGCTGGGCATCGAGCCCGGACAGGGGCTCGTCGAGTAGCACCAAGCGAGCCTGCCGGGCGAGAGCTCGGGCGAGGGCGACTCGCTGCCGCTGGCCCCCCGACATTTGCCGGGGTTTACGGTCGAGTAGATCCTCGATATCCATCCGCTTCGCGAACTCCAGACCTCGCTGACGCGCCGCGGCACGATCCAGACCCAGGCCGTGCCGAAGGCCGAGGGTGATGTTCTCGAGCGCGCTCATGTGGGGGTAGAGCGCGAAGTGCTGGAAGACGATGGCTACATCGCGTTCGTGGGGCGGGAGATTCTGCTGGGGTTTCCCTCCGACTAGCACGTCGCCGGAGTCAAGCGCCTCGAGTCCAGCCACAATGCGAAGCAGGGTGGACTTCCCCGATCCAGAGGGCCCGAGGATGACGAGGGATTCACCGGCGGCGACCTCGATTGAGACGTCGTTGACCGCGGTTACGCCGCCGAATTGTTTGACTAGATGGCGAAGGGAAACCTCAGCAGACATGTTCGTGCTCCTTTGTTTGTTTACTTCGTGAGTGCGCTGATGCGATCGGCGGCGCTGGGAACGACGTCGTTGACGTCTTCGCCCTGGTCGACCATCGACTGCACCATGTCCTGCAGGTACTGGTTGGTGCGTCCAAGGTTTTCGCCAGCCCAGCCAGAGCCGGCAACCGGGGTTCCCTCGTATCGCCAGGCGTAGCCGAGCGGGCCGTCGGCCTCGGGGCGCTGGAGCAGTTCGGCTTTGGCCTCGGTGTCGACCGGGATGTAGCTATTGGCCAGCGAGCTCGTCAGGATGACCTCAGGGTCGAGCATGGCGCCGATCAGCTCGTTGCTGAACGCAGCCCGGCAGGCATCGTCGGAGAGCACCATCCAGCCGTTACCACCCGCGGGGAGCTTCGCGGTGCCGCCGTCAGGGATCGGCATGTCCGAGATAGTCCAGTCGAACGAGTCGCCGATGTTGGCAGCCACGCTCGCGCCCACGGCGGGCGTGGCAAAGAAGTAGGCCACGTTTCCCTGCGTGAACTGGGCGATCGAGTCTTGCCAGCTCACCTGGTCTTCGAGCTTTTCGTCGCCGATGGTCTGATAAATCTTGAGCGCTGCCCGCCCTTCCTCGCTGTCGAAGCCCGCGGTGCCGTCCTCGTTTACGAACGTGCCGCCACCACTGCCGACGAAGGCCTGGACAAACCACCAGGCGATGTTGTCACGAGGGATCTGGATCGGGGTGGAGACGTCCGTCTTTTCCTGGATGGCACGCGCGTCCTCGAGGACTTCGGAGTGGGTGGTCGGCAGTGCGTCGATGCCAGCGGACTCGGCGAGGGTGGTGTTCGTGTAGAGCACGGGCACCGAGATCTGGAAAGGAGCGACATAAGTCGTACCGTCGACCGTGCCGACGCTAAGATAGTCCCGGTCATAACTGTCGCGGAGCGAATCAGTGTCAATCGCCTGTGGGCTGTATTTCTCCACCCAGAATTTGAGTTGGTCCAGGCCAAGCATGATCACGTCGGGACGGGATCCAGCGGCGATGTCAGCGACGACCTGCTGCGTGAGTTCGTCGTAGCTGGTGCCCTCGGGAGCAGCCTTGAGGTTGACGGTTAGGCCTGAGTACTTCTTCTCCAGCGTCTCCTTGCCAAGCTCGGCGGCGGCTTGACCTTGGCTGGCGTACTGGGCGGAAATGGTGACGCCGCTCGGATCGCAGGAGCTGACGTCGACCTGCGCGCTCGGAGCGGTCTCCTGGGCGGCCGAGCAGCCGGTCAGGGCGAGTGTGGAGGCAATGAGGCCAGCGCCAAAGGCGAGAGCTCTTCTGGGTACGGGCATGGGGATACTCACAATCTGTGCGGAGGAATGAAGAGGTGGTGAGGGAGGTGGATAACGGGAGGTATTTGCGAGGCGTTGGACGTCAGCCCGGGATTTCGCCGCCGGCTATGCCGCTGACGAACTTGCGTTGGGCCACGATGAACAGCACCACTATCGGCAGGGTCACGAGCAGGGCTGCCGCGGCAAGTTCGCCGTAGGAGGTGCCTGTCTCGGCCTGTTGGAACACTGATAGTGCGAGAGGAGGTGTGTAGAGCGAGCTGTCGCGCGCTACCAACAAGGGCCACAGATAGTCGTTCCAGTGCGTAAAAATCGACAGCACCGAGAAGGCCGCGATCGATGGCATCGACGTCGGGACGACGACACGCAGCAGGGTGGAGAACACGCCGAGGCCGTCGGCCTTCGCGGCCTCGAGCAGTGCGTCGGGGATCGTGACCATGTATTGCCTGAGCATGAAGATCCCGATGGCGCTCGTTGTGAAGGGCAGGACGAGGGCGGCGAAGGTGTTTGCGAGCCCCACCGAGCCGATTCCGAGATAGAGCGGAAGCGCGATGGCCTGGGTGGGGATCAGGAGGCACGGGAGCACGATCGCGAAGGCAGCATCGCGGCCACGGAAGCGCAGCTTGGCAAAGGCGTATGCCGCGGGTATGACCGTCACGAGCTGTGCGGCCAGGATGCCAAGGGTGACGAGTGCGCCGTTGAGCATGGCTTGGCCCAGGTTCGCTTGGTCCCAAGCGCGGGTGAAATTGCCGAGGTCTAGGGATTCGGGAAGCAACTGCAAGCCATCGAGCACGGCCTCGTCGGCAGGAGAGACCGACATGCGAAGCATCCAGACGACGGGAAATACCGAGATCGCGGCGAATACGGTGACCGCCACAATCTGAATGCTCCTGCCTATCAAACGTCGGGTGCGGTGTGTGGTGCGCATTAGAGTTCCTTGTCTCCGAGGAAGGCTCGACGGCGAAGCACGCCAATGAGCACGAGAACGACCAGTAGCAGTGTTGACACTGCAGCCGCTTGACCGAGGTCGAAGTAGACAAAGCCGAGTCGCCAGGTCATGGTCAGGATGGTTTCCGTAGCCCCCAGCGGTCCCCCGCCGGTGAGGACGTTGACTGTGTCGAACACCTGCACCGCCTGCAGAACGGCCATGACTGTTGCAAACACGGTCGTCGGTCGAAGCAGGGGCAGTGTTACGCGACGAAACGTCGACCACGGGCCGAGGCCATCGGCGGCGGATGCCTCGTAGAGCGCCGTCGGGATGCTCGTCAAGCCTGCCAAATAGAAAATCATGACAAACGACGTCAGCCGCCAGATTCCAACCAGTGCCACGGTGATCAACGCGTACCTGGAGTCACCAAGAAAGTTGATCGGGGCTAGGCCGACCAGCGCAAGTGCCTCGTTTACAAAACCGCCACGGTTAGCGAAAATCCAGCGGAACACCACGGCCATCGCGACCATGTTGGTGGCGAAGGGCAGGAATAGGAGCACCTGAAGAAGTGGCCTGACCCGCCGAAACGAGGCAACCAGAAGGGCCAGGCCCAGTCCGAGGACCAGGCTCGGGATGATCGTCATCGCTGAATACAGCACGGTATTCCAGATCGACTCGACAACCGCGGGGTCGGAGAAGAGAGCCGTATAGTTCTGCAGCCCAGCCCAGCGCCACACAGTTCGGTCGCCGAGGTCGATATGGAACAGGCTTCCCACGAGCGCAAGAACGCCGGGCAGTAGCAGAAAGAGCCCGATCAAGATCAGCGCTGGCAGGGCAAGCGCCCAGCCGCCGATTCGTATGCCCCTCACAAGCGTTCCCCCGCGAGCGTGGCGAGCGGATAGGCCGCGAGAAGACCGTCACGATGCAGCGCGACGGCCGTGCCGTCGTGCACGACCAGCGGAGCCAGGATCGGAACTCCGGTGGCGAAGCGGCCCAGCTCGTCACCCGTGCGCGCGTCTAGCGTCACGATGTCACCGTCGAGCGCCGGGATCAGCAGCCGGTCGCCCACCGTGGTCGCCTGGGCGAAGAGCGGATGAGGACTGCGTCGGTAGGTCAGGAAGCACTCGTCGGAGTCGGCCGCAATTTCCGTGCGCCAAAGCTGCTCGCCCGAGACGGGGTCGAGCATCGCGACAGCGCTGCCGGCGTCGACGACTAACACGCCGCGGCTGCCGAGATTGACCCCGACAGGGTTCCACGGCACTGAGGTCGGGTACGACCAGCGTATTGCGGAACCGGACGCCGAACGCCGGAAGACATTCGTCAGTCCAGTGGCGATCAGGTCGCCCGTTGCAGGGTCAACGCTAGGGGTGCGTATCGGCAGGCCGGCGCCGCTCGTCAAGACATCGAACAAGCCTTCAGCCACCACCTCGTTAGAGTTCGCGATCGTCTCGCCCGTTTTCGGGTCAAGTCGTACGGACGTGCTCGGCTCGGGAAACCCCGCCCAGAGCACCGTCGTCAGGCTGCCGTTCGCTCCCGATCGGTCGACCACCGGGGCGCTGAGGGTGATGAAGATCTGATACGGGGCGATGTCCGATCGCTCCCACACGATCTCGCCTGTGCTCTGGTCGAGGGCTCGGAGTGCAGCCTGGTCGCCAACCAAAACGAGTCCGTCGACGAGTGTCGGTGGGTAGAAGCCAAAGCGCCGAAGCGGGTCCGATGTCGGCCGCTGCCACAACATCTCACCCGTGCTCGGGTCGTGCGCCCACGTCGTTCCAGACACCGTCGAGCTGATGATAGCCGCGGTCCCGGCACCCACGGGCGCGCTACGCAGCGGAGCGTCAAGACTGGCCTGCCACAGGGGCTTTCCCGAGCAGGCGTCGTATGCGGCCAGCGCGCCGCGGGCCTCATCACCGAGCGCGAGCGGTACGAGCACCCGACCGTCAGCAACGATGAAAGGTGTGCGCTGTCCAATCGCCGGGGTCGATGTGCTCCAGAGTGCCTGTGTGGTGCGGGCCCCACCTGAACGGGTGTCGGATTGTGGAGGATAGGTTTGGTGTGACCCTGTGGTGATCCGCTCGCCGTCCCACACGACGATGCGATATGTGGCCGGAGAGTTGTCTACACCGCCGAACATGGCCGGAGGGGTGTTCACGTGCAGCGTGGGGCCGCTCGCGACGACCCGGGAGGTGTGCCGGTGGCCGGAGAACGTCGCGATCGGGGCACTGGGCAGCCCGTCGAGAATGGAGCGCCACGGCTGGTCGTGACAGAGCATGATCCACGGAGTCCCGGTCGCGAGCATCTCAAGGTCGGCGCGTAGCCAGGCGTCCTGGGTCTCGTGGTCTAGACCGAGTTCATGCGTGAACCAGTCCACGGCAACGACGTGGAGGCCAGGTAGATCAAACGAATACCACCTGGGCCCCAGGTAGTCTTCGTAATGCCTGGGCTCCCCGGAATGGATGGCATAGCCGTTGCGGCTAACCAGATCCGTCGGATCCGGAACGAGATGGTCGTGGTTTCCCGGGATCGCGTAGACAGCCAACTCGGTCGTTGCGGTCGCAGCGACGAAAGCTGCGAATTCTTCGGGCAGACCACGGTCGGTCAGGTCTCCCGTGACGACGAAGGCCTCGAGTCCCGGATGAGCCGCGGCGATCTCGCGGAAGGCCTGCGACAGGCGTTCGCCGGTCCCGATTTCGGCCGGCTGGGGATAGCCGGCTCCCGTGCCGAGGTGGGTGTCTGTGAGATGTGCAAAACGGACGGGCAGCTGCACCGGAGCTGGGCTGAGGGTGAATACCGGGTCGATCGCGCTTGCGTCGACGTACCATCGGTCGACCCGCCATCCAGCCGGCCGGGTAATGAACACGGGTCCGCGGACCTGGTCAATCCGAAATCGCCCATCCTCGTCGGTGCGAGTGACCCGTAAACCGTCGCTGACGACGACTCCTGGCATCGGTGAGCCTGCATTACTAAGTACGCTGCCTTGCATAATTTCCCTCTCTGCGTCTCTCGGCCGTTAGATGCGGTGAGAGTTAACGACTGCCTCGGATGCGGCGCGCGCTTCGGGCGCACCATCGAGCTGCATCGCCAGCACGCTGTAAACGGCGTCAATCAGTGACAGGTGGACGATTCGACTAGTTATGGCCTCGACCCGATATCGCGTTTCCGAGCTACCCGCGACGAGCAAGAGGTCAGCAAACTCAGTCAACGGTGAGCTGAGGAAGCTAGTGATGCCGACAACGACCGCCTTTGACCTGACGGCCGTGCGGGCGACGTCCAGCGTCGACGTCGTTGACCCCGTGTGGCTGATCACGAAACAAACGTCGCGCTCATCAAGGCCACGGGCGATCGCCTCTTGGGCAATGAGGTCAGGGGTGAACGCGGCGTCGAGCCCAAGTGTCGTGAAACGGTAGGCAGCGTCTGAAGCGAGCGGGGCCGAAGTGCCCACCGCGGCGAAGCGCACGCGACGTGCCTTCACCAGCGCAGCGACGATTGCTACGACTGTGCTCGGGTCAAGATGCGCCGCAGCATCCTCAAGCGCAGCACTACTCTCGCGCAAGGTCCCCAACACGGTCGCGGTAACCGGATCGTCGTCGTGTGTCGCGGCCGGGCGCTGGGGAAGGACGGTCTCGCGGGAGAGAAGCAGCTTGAATTCCTGAAATCCGTGCAGGCCGAAGCGCTGGCAGAACCGCACTACCGAGCCGACGGACGTGCTGGAGACCTGAGCCAGTTCGGTCACCGAATAGGTCATAACCGAATGAGGGTCAGCACGCACCACTCGCGCGATCTGCGCCTCGGATGGCGAAAACGCAGCCGAATCGCGACGGATCTGCTCGAGGATCGGCTGCTCATCAGAGCGCCAGAGCCTCGACACTGTCTCAGGCTGTCTATTCATGGTGCTCACGCTAAGAATCGCGCGTGACCGGTCAGTGACACCCAATCAAACGGCGGATGAACTTTCCAGATGCTCGCTGTTCATGGAAAGAAACTCCAGAGATACCCCTCTGATCATTCCAACGCAGAGTTGCCAGTAGTCGCGCAGGAACATTCAAAATCTTTGGGCACCCGGGCGTGAAGATCACCGTACCGAGGGGCCAGGCAGCCGTCCTGGGCTCCGAAAACGCAGCCACGCCCAACACGCCGGGACCCCGGAACCGAGCGCCCAGGGCATTTCATTCTTGATCCTCTTCCCGCTGACGTTCCTTCTAAACACCTTTGTGCCCATCGCCACGCTGCACAGTTGGTTGAGCGGTTTCGTCAAAGTCAGCGCGGTCGGTCGCATGATCACGACGGCACGTTCGCGAGCGATATCTGGCTGGCCCTTACCGACGTCGCCGTGATCGTGGCGATCTTCGCGCGTCTGACCGTATGGGCGTACGCGCGGAAGCCCTAAATGTCAGGGTGCACAACTTCCGTGATGCGAACCCTGACTCAGCGTCGAAATTGGTCGCCTTCAGCCACGCTAAGCGCAAGGCGACTTTTCCGGCCGACACTCTGCCTCGGGAATCTAAAGGTTTTCAAGACACTAGACACCGTCAAGGACCGCGACCACTTTTGAGCAGGTTTCCTGGCTCTACGGCCACCCGCCGGTGTCTCATTAAGTCATCTTGTCGACATTCGTCTCAGGATCGGCCTCGGTAGGGGTTTATGGGGCATCATCGGGCCATGAGGCATCTGGGGTACACCCGCGTCAGTACCGCGAGTCAGGACGCGCAGTTGCAGTTGGATGCACTCGTAGATTCCGGGGTTCAGAAGCGCGACGTCTTCTCTGACGTCACCTCGGGGAGCCGGGCCGCGATCGAGCGCCCGGGGATGAAGCGGCTGATGGACTACGTCGAGCCCGGCGATACCGTCGTGGTGTGGCGCATTGACCGCCTCGGTCGCTCCCTGATCGATGTCCTCAATACCGTGAACCTGCTTCGCGACAAGGGCGTGAAGATCCGGTCGCTCTCGGACGGCATCGACCCGGAGACCACCTCCGGCCGGTTGATGCTGGGCATGCTCGCCACCCTGGCCGAGCACGAACGCGAGCTCATCACCGAGCGAGTCAATGCCGGGATCGCTGCGGCGAGGCAGAGCGGCACCAGGTTCGGCCGGCCCCCGGTCGACCCCGCAGTGATCGCTGAAAAACTCGACATTGCCCAAAGTGCTCGAAGAAAGGGGCGCACCGCCGCCGAAGCGGCCAGCTTGGTCGGATGGTCCCGCGCCACCCTCTACCGCCACCAGCAAGCCGCCCGAGCCCTCGAGGCACTCGACCACTAATGGCAGCGGCCATCGCCAGGCATCACCGCTAGAACGCCGCCACTGGGCAGCGCGATCTGCCAGTACACCCGTGCGGGACGGCACGCCGCCAACCGTTGCCGCTGTGTCACAGGGTCTAATTCGGCACTTATGAAACACCTTCCCGTGGGGTCTAGAATCTATTGATACAGATTCCGGACGGAAGGGTCTCCTCATGGCTGATCGGATCGGGACGTTGCTGAACCGTTCTGGTGATGGTGGCGAGGAGGTGCTCATCGTCAGCCGCGGGAGCGTGCGGACCCGGTTCCGCCGCCGGGACGAGTTGGGTTGGAACTTCCGGGTGGAGTCGACGGACTCGGAGAACATCATCGAGCAGAACCCGAAGCGAAAGCCGAAGACGAATCCGAAGCCGGCTCGCCGGGCCTCGCGTCCTCGTGGGCAGCGAGTGGCGTACGTGCGGGTGTCGGCGGCCGATCAGAACGAGGCGCGTCAGCTCGAAGCGGTGGGGGAGTGCGACCGGGTCTACGTCGAGAAACAGTCCGCTCGCTCGC
>Ga0114899_1000715_pt1 | contig 22083 bp, 19 predicted proteins | sample MalvireepMed_215_FD_83497 | JGI IMG/M metagenome (GOLD analysis project Ga0114899, IMG submission 83497) | Marine viral communities from the Global Malaspina Expedition - Malaspina viral metaG DeepMed_215 | ecosystem: Environmental > Aquatic > Marine > Oceanic | place: Mediterranean Sea...
AGCCACGCGGTATGAAAAGCTTGAACGAAATTATCATTCAATGCTCGCTTTAGCATTTACTATGATGTGGCTACCAATGTGGGCTGATTGATATATGTACTACAAAGATCAACAGCCCCTAATGAAAGTGAAAAAGATACATTTCTATTGCAGTCTAAAGTCCATGCACCATGACAATTAACATCAAAACTCATCAGGTCTGCAGAAATTAACATTTCAACTTGATTATTTATTGCAATATTACTTAGTAGTTTCGCTTCGCTAGATGCGGGTATTATGTCAATCTTTTTTGCATTTACACCTAATGATTGAAGTTCATCAATAAAGGCATTTCTTATAAAGTCGGCAACTCTAACAAATTCCTGTCCATCACTTGTCATGCCGATTGTTGCAGGGCCCATTCGCATAACTGCTTTTTCTGCTAATTCATCTTTAACAGTGGCAAGGTTTCTTTTATCTCTCCATTGGGTTACACCAATAGAGTCGATGTTTTTAACCTCTACATTTTCGATTGTTTTTTTATGGTATTCCACAGGGAATGAATTTTGTATAGTACAACCAGATAAAATGGATAAGAAAGTGGCAGTTATAGTAAGTTTTTTTAACATATATTTATTTCCATATAAGGCTAAATATCGCACTTTTATCAAGTGCAAACCTAAAAAAGTTTAATTACTTACAATGATACACAAATTTTTATGAAAATAAGATCAATACTTTCAAATGGCTAAGTTATATTACAAATATAATAAACAGGTAAAAATTTGTAGGGGTCATTTCTATATAACTAAAAAGTAGATACAAACTCTCATCACAAACGGCTCTGACAACAATCCCGCTCAGGCATGATTTAACAATTTGCTTAAACTATCTGTTTCTATTTTAGATTCAATCCTCTATATTCACCCTAGGCGCCCAAAGGAAAAACAGCACTCAATTTAGGGATAAATAATGATTAAATGGATTTTATTGATACTACTTTGCGTATTTACTTCTCTCCCGCAAGCGTACGAGCAATACTCGCAAGCGCATTGCGATAGTATTGTAAAAGAACGCGAAACAATACGTTCACGGTTGCGTCAAAGCTATAAGGTGAAAGAAGGTGAGCGGTTAAAAGCACGGTTTAAATCTTTGTTTGAAGAACTTGCAAAGCATTGTGATAAGCCCAAACAAACCAATCGAACATATCAACGCTCTTCGGCTTACAGCTCAAGTAACAATGCATTATTGCACACGCGGGTGCCTAATATGAAATTGCATAGCGACAGCTATAGCGATCCCGAAAAGCTAGATGCATGGTCTGAATTTTATACTTTACCAAAGCGATGCCGTTCAAAAGGAATGCAATCATCTGATTTCGTGTGGTGCAGTGAATACCGTGGTGAACAAAAGCGCTTATTTGAAGCCCAGTGGAATAAGCGACGATAAAGATGTTGAGCACAAAATGGCGCGTTCTATTTGTATTTATTGTGCTGTTAATTGCAGTTGCTTTATAGCCTCTATACTCGATAGCCATCTACCTTGTTGACTTTGATTAGCCATTTAAGTTACCCAAATAATTAAGATAACTCAATATACCTAATAGCAATAGCAACAACAAATTTGGAGGCGAGTGCTGAGTTAAATCCCTCGTGATAACACCCGAAATTGAATTAATGATGAGTAATAGCAGCGCATGGCGGAATTCTGTTCCCGACAAATTCCAAGTACCTAAATCCCTTTAGGCAATGCGCGTTAAGCGATGCTTACACAAGGACGTATTTCATCGCGGTTACGTTCATATCATTAATTTAAATTGAGGAAACAGTGTGATCCTCGGGGCGCCGAGGTGACGAATGACCAAAGCGCAGCTTTGCAGCATGAGGAAGTGAAGGCATGGATGCCGACAGTAACCCAGCTTCACGGATGAATTATTTACAGCAGAGTTGATTTAAAGACAAATCACACTTTGGTTGCCGTCGCCAACGCGACATGTATAAATAAAGTAGACGAGTATCGAGTTGCGGAGATCGGGTTTTGCCATTAAAAGCTACGCTTTTCACGTCTGCAAGCTTAACGCCTACGGCGGGAATAGGTAAAAGGTTTTAGGTTAAAGGCACTAGTCTGAATTTATAGCCCGTCGCTCGCTGCTCGAAACCCGCTGTCTTCTCTTTGTACAAATATGGTTTTAAGTGATTTATTCACAAAGAGATTAAGAGGCACTGCGTTTTAGAGGTAGACACAAAGGGTCTAATGTAGGTCGTGCTTTAGCGCGTCAATTTTCAATATTAGACATTGTCGCCATAAATGACGACCTACAAGGAAGTGCTGGGGGGTTGCCCGCCGCTCGCCGCTCGTATCCCGCCACCCTCGGTGGTAAATTCGTTTTAAAGCAATTATAGCTAATGCTGGTTCCTATGGTGAAATTAACTACTATGATAATTTAACGCGATCATTTCAATGTCGTATATTTGCATTGTTTAGATGTCGTATGTTTGCTATATTTTGTCTAAGCAACGAGAGTAATTAATATGACAATAGCAAGTAAAGTAACCACAAGAATAAACCGCTCTAAGCGTTATGTTTTTGAGCGCGCTGATTTTGCTGATATTGCAGGTTACGACCAAGTTGGCCGTGTTTTAAAAAAGCTGGTAGATAGTGGCCAGTTGTTACGTATTGGTTATGGGCTTTATACTAAAGCGCGAGAAAATCGCATTACTGGTAAGTTAATGCCAGCATCACCTGCGGGTGCAGATGGTGTCATTTTAGAGGCTATTGAGAAACTGGGCGTTGAGTATCAATTCGATGAATTTACACAACGCAGTCTTAATGGTGAAAGCTTACAAGTTCCCGCTTCATTTAAAATAATGACCAATAGCCGCTTTAAGCGTAAAATTGTTGTAAATAATAGCGCTATTAATGCGAGTTGATAGTGATTTATTTTTAGATGTAGCGGATGCTCTTGGTATGGGTAACCCTGCTATTGTTGAAAAAGATTACTATGTAGTTGCATTACTTAAGCTACTTTGTGAGCTATCTTTTGATACGCATTTTTTAGTTTTTTCAGGTGGTACGGCATTAACAAAGTCAGGCATTAAAACTCATCGAATGTCTGAAGATGTTGATATAAAAATCATTCCCAAAGATTTAACTGCTAACACGTCTAAAACTAAAAGAAAAAAGGCTAGAAAAGCGCTCCACTTACAGTTAATTGCTGCAATTAATTCACATGATTATTTTTCTGTAGAAAATACTCCAACTGTTTTTGATGAATATCGATATCAACAAATTGATATTCGCTATCCTCAAGCCCATTCAAAAGCCCCGTGCTTACGACCGTTTATTAAATTAGAGCTTATTGAAACGTTACTTTTTGATAATGTACAAAGCCGCAATATATCTTCTTTAGTGAACGAGGTAACTCAACAGGCACCAGAAGTGCCGCTGATGGACTTTTCTAGTATTGAGAGTACACAAGCTGAAAAGTTAGTGTCTATGCTTAGGCGCACAGCGAGCTTTGCACGTGATAATAGAAGAGACGATGATCCTGCGCTAATTCGCCATGTTTATGATACGTATTATATTCAACACGCTGGGTTGGCGGATGCATCAGGTGTGGTGCCTTTAGTCAAAAAAGTCATAGCAGAAGATATTACCCGTTACGGTAACCAGCATTTAGAATTTATGGCAGAACCGATTATTGAACTTAAGTTTGCCTTAGATGTATTGCAAGCGAACTCACTCTATGAAACGCGTTTTAATGAATATGTTGTTCCAATGGTTTATGGTAGTCATAAATTGGTGTGGCAAGAAGCATTTGATGTATTCAAATCATTTTGTAAGATTGTTTTGAATGATATTGAGCTTTAACCATCAAATTTAAAAAGCGCTGTATTTTCACAATCACCACACACTAATGCTCAGAGCGCCGAGAGGTGACGAATAACCAACAAAAATATCAGGAATATTTTTGAATAACTTTGCTCAAAGGCGACGAGCATCGAGTTGCGGAGATCGGGTTTTGCCATTAAAAGCTACGCTTTTCACGTCAGCAAGCTTAACGCCTACGGTGGGAATAGGTAAAAGGTTTTAGGTTAAAGGCGCTAGGCTGAATTTATAGCCCGTCGCTCGCTGCTCGAAACCCGCTGTCTTCTCTTTGTACAAATATGGTTTTAAGTGATTATTCACAAAGAGGTTATGAGGCGCTGCGCTGAAACGAAAGGTCAAACGCTCTAAGTTAATGGTAAAGGGCGCTAGGGTTTGCACAAGTCCACAAACTCATACAATGAGGCAATTAAGTGTCTTAATTGCCTCATTGTATGAGGCGATTATATGGCGTAGACTGTAACTAATTTATTTTAGGGCAAACGCTTATGTGGATATGGCAACAACAAGATTGGCCGAACTTTACGTGGGATGAAAAACAGCTTGCGCCGTTGTTGAGAAAGCTTTGTTTTAACCAAGGTGTGCTGGTTGGTCGCATGGATGGGCAAAGTACGCAGCAAAAACAGCAAGCACTTGATACTTTATTGGCTAATATTATTCATTCAAGCGCAATTGAAGGTGAAAAACTCAATGCGTTTTCGGTACGTTCGTCACTAGCTAAAAAACTCCACATTGATGAGCAGCCTTATCCAACCACAGTGCAAAGCGATAATCTTGCAGAGATCATGTTGGATGCAATTAATAACACCGATACACCGCTTGAGTTAGAACGTATGTTGAATTGGCATCGTTTATTGTTTGCAGGTGAAAAAGGATTATTTACTCAAATAGCGGGCGGTCAATTACGTGGCAACGAGCCAATGCAAGTTGTATCAGGGCGATTAGATAGACCCGTATTACATTTTACTGCTCCACCAAGAGATGTTATCGAAAACGAACTCGCTGCTTTTTTTAATTGGTTTAATGCAGGTTATAATGATCGACACGAAGACCCTTTTATTCGTGCTGCTATCGCTTATTTGTGGTTTGTAACCTTGCACCCGCTTGAAGATGGTAACGGGCGTATTACGCGTCTTATTACAGATTTAGCGCTTGCTCAAGAGCATAAAGAGTCTATACGGTTCTATGCGATGTCTGTGGCAATTTTAGAGGATAGAAAAGGCTATTACGAGGTCTTAGAGGCAACACAGCGTGGTGATTTGTGCATTACACAGTGGATTACCTGGTTTTTAAATACGCTCAATAAAGCAGTTGAATCTACTCTGAAGAATATTGAGCAAACTGTCGCTAAAACTAATTATTGGTTTAAAAAAGATCAAACTAGATTAAATGGGCAACAAGTAAAAGTGCTTAATAAATTACTTGATGGTCAATTTGAGCAGGGAATCAGTGCAAGTCAGTATCAAAAAGTGGCTAAGGTAAGTCGCGCGACGGCGACGCGTCATTTATCAGATTTACAAACACTGGATTATATAAAGAAAACCTCAGCGGGCGGTCGCAGTACTCGTTATAAAATAGCCAAATGACTTTAAAAAGCTTAAAGCTTTTTTTGTAATTCAAAGCCCTACTATTTCAACACGATGACACACAGTGAGGCAATTAAGTATGATATTCGCCTCATTTTTTGAGGCGAATAATGGCGTGAAAGTAACCTAATTTAAAAGCGGTGCTTTTCGCGTCAGCAAGCTTAACGATTATGGTGGGAATAGGTAAAAGGTTCTAGGCGCTAGGGGTTAGTCTGAATTTATAGCCCGTCGCTCGCGGCTCGTTACCCGCTGTCTTCTCTTTGTGCATATATGGTTTTAAGTGATTTATTCACAAAGAGGTTCTAGGCGCTAGTCTGAATTTATAGCCCGTCGCTCGCGGCTCGTTACCCGAAGCTCGAAACTCATTTCGTATCTATTTAAATAATATTGCAATCATATTAAATACCGCTAAACTAATCATTAGTATATTAATGACCGATTAGGTAGTCATTTATGAGATCTGAACAAGCATTAAAACTGGCGCGTCGATTGGGTGATTTAATTCGCCAGCATCGTACTTTACTTTATACCCAGAGCACGTTCGCTAAAATGATTGGTGTATCTCGCTCAACGGTACAAAAGCTTGAGCAAGGGGAGGTAGTAAAAAGCGATATATTGTTTGAAGCCCTTGTTGTTCTTCAATTGCAAGGCTCATTGCTGGATGAAATTAACGAGCTTGCCGCAGATGTGGGCGGTTATAATGCAAGACAGCGTAAAAGCAATAAAACTCAGGTGATTAACGATGACTTCTGAAGCTTATGTATTTATTGACGGTTTAGAAGACAGCCCGGTAATTTGTGGTTTTTTTAAGTTAAATACACAAACAGGCCGAGGTGAGTTTAATTATGGTAAAAGTTACCTTGCGCGCTCTGATGCGTTTGCGCTCGATCCGCTGCATTTACCATTACAGCCTGGCATCGTTAGTTATTATGCCAATAAAGGTGTGTTTGGGGTGTTAAGTGATGCGGGAGCTGATTCGTGGGGGCGTAAGCTTATACTGTCGCTGCATAATACCAAACCAAAAAATGAGCTAGAATTTTTACTCGCAGGGTCTGGGTATGGTGTTGGCGCCTTGGTATTTAGTTTGTCGCGCAGCGCATCAAAACATAAAGCGAATAAAAATACATTAGCCGATTTAGCCTTGTTAGATCAAGCAAAGGACGATTTGCTCGCCAATAAAACGATTTCACAAGAAGCAAAAAAAGCCTTTGAATTTGGCCAAAGTATGGGGGGAGCAAGACCTAAAACCTCTGTGAAAATTGACCAAAAACTTTATTTGGCAAAGTTTAATCGTCAAGACGATTTGTTTAACTTAGCTAGGGCTGAGCATGGCGCTATGTGTATGGCTAATGAATTGGGGATTCGCACTGCAAATACCCGTATTCATGAAACAGAAAATGGCGATGTTCTGTTAGTTGAGCGTTTTGATGTAAGCGATGACTTACCAACTCATCACTTCTTAAGCGCCAATAGCTTATTACAAAAACCAAAAGTCGCGATAAGCGACTTAGCAACATACTATAGCTACGGTGAACTGGCTGAATTTATTCGCCACCACACAGGTGAGTTCGCTGCTGATGCTACAGAGCTCTACAAGCGAATGGTATTTAACGTATTTATTGGTAATACCGATGATCACAGCCGAAATCATGCATTTTTGTATCACTTTGCAGGGCAAACGTGGCGTATGAGCCCCGCTTATGATATTACCCCTATTAATAACTCAAAGCAGCATGGCATAGGGCTTGGTGATGATGGCCGATATGCTAGTATCGATAATTTACTGTCGCAAGCCAAACGCTTCGGCCTCAACAAGGCTCAAGCAACAAAAATAATTGCCGAGGTTGAGAGCTATACTCGCCAGTGGCCAGCGCACTTTAAACGTTTTGCTAATATCAGTGATATTGACATAAAACGCTTAGAAAGCGTGATACCCTCTATAAGTTAAAGGCCAATAAAGCAGTCATTAGTGGTTTAATGACTGATTAAGTGCTCATTTATTAATTGGCGCTTATATGAACCTTAAAGCGGGAATGAGAAGGCAGCGGGCTTCGAGCGACGAGGCGCGGGTAAAATGCAAAAGCCTATAAATACGCGATATAAAATCGCTGCTACAGAACAATATTTGGCTTTTTTATTTCCCCTAAAAGTGCAGCGCCTCTTAATCTCTGCGGTGTATAAATCACTTAAAAATTATTTGACCACAGAGAAGAAAATGAGGAGTAAATGAGAAGGCAGCGGGCTTCGAGCGGCGAGGTGCGGGTAAAATGCAAAAGCCTATAAATACGCGATATAAAATCGCTGCTACAGAATAATATTTGGCTTTTTTATTTCCTCTAAAAGCGCAGCGTCTCTTTGCCCTCTTTGTGAATAATTTACTAAACCCTATTTGAACACAGAGAAGAAAATGAGGAGTAAATGAGAAAGTGGAACACCAAACTGGTAGTTTGTTTACTTCATAATTTTTAACCCCACGCGATATAAAATCGCTGCTACAGAATAATATTTGGCTTTTTTATTTCCTCTAAAAAGTGCAGCGCCTCATAATCTCTTTGTGAATAAATCCTTAAAAATTATTTGAACACAAAGAAGACAACGGGCTTCGAGCGACGAGGTGCGGATAAAATGCAAATGCCTATAAATACGCGATATAAAATCGCTGCTACAGGATAGTAGTTGGCTTGTTTTTCCTCTTTTAGCGCAGCGTCTCTTTGCCTTCTTTGTGAATAAATCACTTAAAACATGTTTGCACAAAGAGAAGACAATGAGGGGTAATAAGAAAATATAAAAACAGGGGTTAGGTTTTACCATCCCCCCGTAGCTCGTAGCCCGAAACCCGCGTTCCAAACATAAAACGCGCTGCATAAAGCCGCGCCTGCAGGTCAGTCGGCCAGGGCGCTATTTGTGGGTTGATAAGCGCCATTATCTAACGCATCAAAGTAGGCTTGATAACGGCCGCTTTGTTTAAATTTAAGTAATTGCTGGTTAAATATTTCAAGCCGCTGTTCACTGAGTGGGTTATTTTTAGGGAACATCACAAAGCTTTTATTGATTAATAGTGGTCTTGGGTGATGCACAATGGCATTTTTTATTGTAGGTAGTTGACCTGCCAATATGTGATAGCCTACGCTTTTTTCCTCGGCAAAGGCGTCTATTCTGCCCATAGCTAAGCGTTTAAAGTTTTGCTCTGTGGTACTTACTCGCGACATATCAAATAGACCCGCTTGTAGTGCTTTATCAAACTCTTCGCCATAGCTGTAAGCAAGCCCACCACCGAGTAATAAGCCTTTTAAATCGTTTAGATTTTGCCAATCAAAAGGGCGTTGTTTATGATAAAAAAATACAAAACGCTCGTTTAACACTGGCTCACTGTAAAAATAATCCTCAGCACGTTGTTGTTCAAACATCCATACGGCAGTGGCTGCGTATTTATCATTAATGGTGTCGTGGTAAGCACGCGGCCACGGTAAAAAGGTAAAGTTAACTTTAATGTTAGCTTGTGCAAATATATCGGTAATTAAATGCGCAACCACGCCTTTGTGAGGCAGCGATTCGCTTAAAAAAGGCGGCCATTCGCCTGAACTTATATTTAAAGCAGCATGGTGATTAGCCGCTTTGCTTGAGGGTTGTATTGCTTCAATTGCGTGCGTGTAATGACTGGTAAAAGCCATCAGCAAGAAAGATGCGATATAAAAACGGTATCTTAATTTAGCTGATAACATAACATTCATGTGTATAAGTCTCTCCTTTTATTAAATATACCCTTTTTGGATATAAAGCGGCTTTGAATACTGCTTAAAAAATAAACTATTTTAAAGGCTTTAACTGAATCTAAGCTTAAGGGCTATACCGTCGCTTTACAGACTTATTTTAAGTATTTTTATGTTACCGCGTTATTCTTTTGTTTGCATTTTTTTTGCGCGTTCTTCTGCATCGATGAGTGCTTGTGATTTAGGCGCGCGTTTTTTTTCTTCTATTTTTGGTTTTTGTGGTGAATTTGGATCCCAGCTTTCATCAAGCGATAAATTAGCAAATGGATTGCTGCTTTGTGATGAGTTATCGCGCGTACTTGGCTCTTCAGGGGCAACCTTTACTTGCCCTGCCGTTACCGGTGTTTTTTTAGTAGGTAGTGGCGCGTCGGGATCGAAAGTGCGTACTTCTGGCTCTTTAAAGTCGTGTTCAGTAGTTGAGCTTAATGATGAACGCTGCTTTTTTGCAGGATGGAAATCAGCTTGTGGCTGATGGGGTGCAATGGGTTCAGGTGCGCTGTGTGAAGGCTTTATAGGCGCTTCATGTTGACCCTTTTTGATTGGCTGATTTATAGGATTACGCTGTATTTTGCTTTGTTTGGCTTCGGGGTCAAAATCTCTTACTTGTGGCTCGGCAAACTCTGTTGCATTTTTTATCCGCTCTAAGGTTGCTTTAGCAGCTGCTTCAAACTCTGCCGTGTTAGGCTCCGACTTTATTTTCACTGTATTAACTCGACGAGAATCAGGCTCTTTACCCTTGCTTTCGACGGCTGGGTTTTGCAGATCAGAGCCAGTCACCATCGGCTCAGTAACAACACTGTGAGTTTGTTCATTGTCGTGACTTGGGGGCATTTGCAATGGTATACCAGTATTAGCCACTTGTTTATTTTGCTTAATATTGCGCAGGCGCATTAATACCACAACCGTAATTACCACAATTAACAATAGTGCCACACTTGGTAATACTAGCGAGATTATATTAGTCCCTTTAGGCATAGAAGAGGCAATAACGGCTGTTTGCTCGCTGGTATTTATAGTGATAGGTACGGCGGTTTGTGCAGGCTCAACGTTGGCTTTTTTTACCTTTGGTTGCGTATTTTCCTCAGTGTTTGATAATTCACTGGCCGGTATTTTGCTGGGCTGTGCATTTTTTTCAGAAGCGCCGCTTTGTGCAGCCGCAGCTGTTACATTGACTTGTGACTCATCAGGTGCTGTTGTGGTTGATGCTACTGGGGCATTTTTTTTAGCTTGCTCTATAGTTTGAGTGGCGCTTTGTTCGATTACATTATTTTGGGGTGCAGTTGCACTTTGCTCAGTTGCAGCGTCTGGCAACGTTGGCTGTAAAGTGGGTTCTATTTGTTGTGGTTTTACAACCTCCGGGGTCGATTGTTCAATAACCGGCTGCGTTTTAGGCTTTGCTACTGGCAAAGTGCGTGCCGCTTGCGGAACACTGCAGTTTTTTTCAAAGTCTCGCGCAGCATTACGGTATTTACGGCTGGCTTTATTATTGCTGTGTTGCTGCATTTCTTGTTTTATAAGAATACACATAGCTTCGTTATAAGCGGCACTGCTGGCACTATAAAACAAAGCAAAACAAAAAAGTAAGCAACTCAGTAACGGTTTCATAAAACTCAAAAGTGGTTAAGCATCAATGCCCTAATCTTAAGCGTAAAGTGAAAAATTATCTAGAAGCGCCTAGCGTTAATTAGGGTCTGTTGACCTTTGCGGATTACAATTTGTTCAAACTAGGGGCGGTTTAATCGCGGTGCGAGGTTTGTAACCTAGTGGACTAAGTAAAAACCGAGCAAAGCTTCCGCGTCCTGCTCACGCCCCTTACCTACATCCATGTAGGCAACAAAGAGTAAATCGCTCCTAGGCAGAACCCGAAGGGCTGCGCCTGTTTGGCATTGATGCTGCGTTATCGCCTATTTATGGGGAAAAACCACACCACATAGGCTCTGCCTTGCCTAAATACCAAACAGACTGCTGCAAATTTAACCTTGAAAGGTCAACAGACCCTAGTCAATTACCATTAAGCTTCGGTACTCGTCGTAAGCAAATTGGTCGGTCATACCGCTAATGTAGTCTTGAATTAACCGACAGCGATAATAAAATTCATAGGCGGCAAAATGATCGGGCTCTTCTTGCATCGCATTTATGGCATGCTGATAGCTACTTAAATGCTTTTTAGAGAGCTTTTTAACGAGTCTCGATTCTATTAATAAACGGTTGTCGCCATGTAGTGCGCGTTTAAAGTTGTCGCTAGTTAATTGCAGTAACGGTTTATAGCATTCTAGTAGGCCGTTAATAATACGGTAGCCTTGTAGTTCGAGCTTTTCGACCTCTTTATGAGAAAATACATGCTCAAGTGCCACTTGTTTTAGGGCTTGGGTTACTGCATGCAGGTAGCTGCGGTCTTCTAATAATGCATGGTTAAAGTCACCATGATAAATTGGCTCTATGTTTTCAATAAAGCGTTTAGCAGCATGATTTACTAATGGGTGCAGTAACGATACACGCAAATAAATAAAAAATTCACTATTAAAATTAAAGGGCTGTGCTTGCGCGCGTTCAATTGCGTAATTAATTGCATCATCAACAAAGCTTTGGTGTTGAGTGTCGTTAAGAGCAAGGTTAATTAATGCTTTTTGATACTGCTTTTTTAGTTGCTCGCATAATAACTGTGTGGTGATAATGTCTTTTTCTACGGCGTCTTCTATGTCGGCAAGGCAATAAGAAATATCGTCAGCGGCTTCCATAATATAACTGGCAGGGTGACGGCAATAGGGCTCCATTTTCAGCTCAGTTTGCAGTGCTTCAATAAAGCTTTTTTCACTGTAGTAATACCCCACTTTTTTCATAATGTAGTTTTTATTTTGAGGAATATCTTGCTTCGCTAAACTTGCTGGACGGGTGTACTTTAAAATAGCGGCAGTTTGGCTATAGGTTAAATTTAGGCTCAGCAAAGAGTGAATAATGCGTATGCCTTGAGCGTTGCCTTCAAAGTTGCAAATATCTTGGGCTAAATGTTTAAAAATAACGCCAATGCTGCTGTTTGTGGTTTGGCAACGCTCAGGCGTAATGCTGGCTAAATTAGCATTAAACCAATTATTAATAGCCGCTTCGCCAAAGTGACCAAACGGCGGGTTACCTATATCGTGCATTAGGCAGGCCATTTCTACTAGGGTTTCTAGTGGGCGCTCTAAACCCGACAAACCATATTCTTTTTGTTGCTGGTAATTTAAATTGGCAAAAATGCGCTGCACAATAAAGCGGCCAACTTGCTGAACTTCTAATGAGTGAGTCAGGCGCGAACGCACAGCCGCGTTGCGCTCCAGCGGAAATACTTGGGTTTTTTGCTGCAGCCGACGAATGGCTGCACTATTAATAATTCGGCCACGATCGCTCTCAAGCGCCATATGTAAATTGGCAGTGGTGCGCTGCATACGTGCAGGGGTTACTTTGCTACTGAAGTTGATCATGGTAATCCTTTTTTATGTGAATTAAGCACTTATTAAACGCACGATTATTTATTTTTAATAGTTTGCTTTAATTTATCAACATGTATCATAAAGTAACAACTTGCTTTAGTATTATTTTTTATAAAATTAACATACATCTAGGTATTTAAAATGAAGTTGTGGATCACTAAGGTAATGTGTTTTTGCCTTTTGTTGGGTGTGAATAGTGCGTTTGCCGCTAAAGAGCAAACGGTTGTTATGATCTCTATTGATGGCTTGCGTTGGGATTACATTGAAAAGCACGGTGCGCCTAATTTAAAAGCAATGGGTGAGCAAGGCGTAAGAGCGCAAAAAATGCAGCCTGTTTATCCTACTAAAACGTTTCCAAATCATATTTCGGTGATCACCGGTTTACTGCCTGTTAACCATGGCATTGTAGATAATAAGTTTTGTGACAAAGTGCGCAATAATGAGTGCTACAGCATGGGGAAAGGACAAAAAGACAGTACCTGGGTACGCGGCACACCACTGTGGAATTTAGTTAAAATGCATGGGCTTAAATCGGCGGTATACTTTTGGCCTGAGTCGGATGCGCGCTTTAATGGTATGACGCCTGACTATTATTTTCACTACTCTAAACAAGGTGACTACCAAGACCGAATTGATCAAATCATTCAATGGTTAAGCTTACCTAAAGCACAGCGCCCACGTTTTGTGGCGAGTTATTTTTCGCTAGTGGATAGCATGGGGCATGAATATGGCCCCGATGCGGTGCAAACGCGTGATGCCGTTAAACAGCTAGATGCGCTGATGGGGCAATTAAAAACCCGCTTGAGTAAGTTAGAGCAAGAGGTAAATCTGGTGATTGTGTCTGATCATGGTATGGCACAAGTTGAGCCTGAGCAGAGCATTGTTGTGAGCAGCTTACCTAAAGATGATAACTTTATGATTGTTAATACCGGTCCTCGATTACTTATTTATACTAAAAGCGATGCTAAAAATGCAGATGTTGAGGCTTATAAAGCCCGTTTACACTATGCAGCAAAAGGACGCTACACGGTACTAACAGAGGAGCAGCTTGCAGGATATCACTATAATAAAGGCACTCGTGTGGGCGATATTGTAGTACAAACGACAGCGCCTGCGGTATTTAGCAATAGTGCGAAAGTGCCGTACTTAGGAACGCATGGCTATGCCTATACCGATGATATGGCAGCAACATTTATTGCTACCGGACCGGCGTTTAAAAAAGGGGTGAGCATTGAACGAGTGAATAATTTAGATATTTACCCTGTGCTTGCTAAGGTGATGGGTTTAAAGCTAATGAGTAAAGTGGATAGCGATGGCAAAGCGTTAATGCCTGCTATTAAATAAAAAAATAGCAGTGCATTAATTAGCTGCGCACTTTTAGGCTTTTAACTTACTCCATTTGTTAATGACTAATAGTGCTGCTAAATCCGTTTTCATCACTTTGCAGGGTAAGTGTAAAGTGGTGACGATCGCAAATAGCTTTTACAGTAGCAAGGCCTAATCCAAAGCCGTCTTTTTGCCTTGCAAGGTCGCTTCTGTAAAAGCGTTTGGTTAACTGGCTTAGCTGTTGTTTATTTACCCCTTTACCGTTATCGCTAATTTTTATACTGCTTTTAGAAAGCGTTATTGTAATTTTAGCGTGGTTACCTGCATATTTAATGGCGTTTTGTAGCAAGTTATAACATGCTTGAAACAGTAAGTTTTTGTCTCCTTCAAAAATAAGATCGTGGTTTTTATGCAGTATTATGTGCTGCTGGTTTTGCTCTGCTGTGGGTTCAAGAATATCTATTATGTCGCTCATTAAAGTAAAGCCATTAACGGGCTCTAATTTTAGTGGAAATTGCCCATGTTCTAAACGTGTTAGCTTTAGCATGGCATCAAAGGTATGTAATACGCTTTCTAATTGCTCTATTGCTATGCCTAGGCTTGGCTGCTTAATGGCTTCCTTTTCTAAATGTAAACGCAAGCGGGTTAGCGGGTTTTTTAAATCGTGGGCAATGTTGTCGGTAATCCCTTGTACTAAAGCAAAGTTTTCTTCAATGCTTTGTAGCATGGTATTGATATGCTTGGCTAAAGTAACAAATTCATCACCTTTTTGTTTATGCACTACTCGCGCCGATAAATCGCCTTTTTGTACTTGCTCGGCCACGTTATTAAAATAATTTACGCGGCGTAAATGTCGTCTAGCAAATATATAACCAAATACACATGTGAGTACTAAACTAAGTAAACACGCCCATGTAGCAATGGTTTTAAACTCTGTAATTAAGCGACTTAAATGCTCAGTAGCTGTAGCAATAACTACTTTGCCGTGTTTTGTTTTTACTATGCCTGTGGTTAATAAGCGTATTTGGCCGCGCTGCGTATCGAGTACTGGAAACTCAACGGTTTTTGGTAGTTTAGGTATATCGTTTGGAAAAAAACTCAACCCTTGGCTTTGAGTTTCGTCGTTTTGCCAAAAAATTAAAATATCGCCTTCGTTTCTAAAAACATTAAGTTGCTTAAAAAACGAGGCTTTATCAAATTTATTAGCTAGCCCCTCTATACGCACTTGCTCGGCGTTTAACTGCCTTTCTACTTGGCGTGTTTGCTCTCCAAGTAATAACTGATAAATAAGCACAATACATAAAACCAATACCACAGAGGTAATGGTCGCAAAGGCGAGGGTTAAGCGCCAAACCGAGCTTACCCGTGGGTTAAATTGCCACCATAATGAATGCTTGTTATTCATTGGCGTGCGCTTTTTGTAAGCGGTAGCCTACACCTCGTATAGTTTCAATGTTTACATGGGCGTTATGCTGTAAAAGTTTTTTACGAAGCCTAGCAATATGTACATCAATTACGTTGGTGCCTGGGTCAAAATGGTATTCCCACACTGATTCAAACAATAAGGTACGAGTAACTAATTTACTTTGATGTTCTAACAAAAAGTGTAATAACTTAAATTCTTTTGGTTGTAAGTTTAGCGGTTTCCCATTTACTTGAGCTTTGTAGTGGCGAAAATCTAGGCTTACATTTTCAAATTCTACGGTGGTTGTTTTTTGCGTGGATTGCGAAGGACGTTTTATGAGTTTTTCTACTCTTATTGCAAGCTCAGAAAACGCAAAAGGTTTGGTAAGGTAATCATCTCCACCGGCTTTTAAACCTGTAACTCTTTCATCTACTTTATCAAGTGCTGAAAGTATAAGTACGGGAGTGTTTTTACCGGTTGCTCTAAGTGCTGCTAGTACTTGTAGTCCATCGAGTTTTGGTAACATACGGTCAAGTATTATTATGTCGTGTTCTTCGCAGGTAGCCATAAGCAATGCTTGTTGGCCGTCGGCTGCAGTATCTACAGTGTAGCCTTGTTCGTTAAATGCTTTATATAAAAATTCGCGATTTTGTTTATCATCTTCGACTAAAAGCAGCTTCATTAATTACCCCATTGCAGCAGAGGTAAGTTTTTACCTGTGGCTAAATCAATGGCTTTTTTGTGTCTGCCTTTTTCTGTAATAAATGTAGCAACTAGGTAGGTTATGCCAGTATCTTGCTCTAATTGCGACTCTAATAAGTAATATGGTGGGGCTGGGCTTATTGATTTTACCAGTTGATGCATGCGGTAGTTTTTTTGCTTCATTAACTTGGCTGCGGCTACTTCGTCTTCTTCGTCAAGTTCTGGCTGTTCGTATTCTTGTTCAATTACTTTACCTTGTGCGTTAACGATTAACTCAATAAAGCGTTTATTTTGCTCATCGAATAAAGTCACTTCGTAAACTGTAACGCCTTTTTCAAACTCAAGTTCAAATTCCACAATTACACCTTGATTGGCATACTTGGTTTCTATTTTATTTAAAATGCTTTGAGCCGAAGGATCTTTAGCTGTATTAAGCTTATTAAATATGGCAGGGTTACTTGCTTGGCAAAATGCGCTAACAAAAAGGGTCGCGCTTAATAAAATATATTTCATAAATAGGCTCTTGTGGCTTGAACGTTATTTTAATGCAAATTAGTTTATCAAATAAACTTAAGGACATGTTTAACTTTAGTAGGGCATGTTACCGCGAAAGGCAAACAGGCCCTTTGCAAAGTCAAATATAACTTATTGTATTTAATCGTCTAGTACGCAGACTCTTACTTGGTTAGTGTTTACCCACTGGCACTCAAGTTCTACGTATTGGTTTGTAAATTGCGATAGAGAGCTATCTTCACTTATGTAGCCCCATATTTCAGCTTGGTTATTTGTATTTAATGTAACATTGCCTTTTAAGTGTAGCGTGCTGGTGTTTTCTTCAATTTCGGCCTCAGTAATAAGAGCTTGGCTGTTGTTGTAAGTGCCTTCAAGCTCCAACCATTGCCCGTTTAGAGTTTGTGCAGTTAAGCCATCTTCGTAACGTGTTTGATTAGTAAGCGTAAAGTTATTGCCATTTATAGTAGCGATGTTGTCGCTAACCGACACCTGCCCTGATACTGAAAACGTATAATTTGTTACGGTAGACTCGGTGTTACTACTGTCAAATTCAATATTTGTGGCTAACAATTGGTTGTTATTTTGTTGCCACTGAGCGTCTACTTCAACCCATTGGCCGGTGATTAAATTAGTGGCTGTGCCATCTTCAAATTGAGTTTGATCATTAATAGCAACTTGCCATTTTGAGTTGATAGTTATTAGTGTTTCATCGTTATTTACAAAGGTGATTACGCCTTCAAGCTCTGTTTGCGTGTCATCATTAAAATTAAGGTTTTGCTCGGCATCTACCTCTGTTGCAATAATATGCCCTTCATTTAAAACACCTTCTACCTCTACAAACTGGCCGTTATTTAACGCACCTTCTACCTCGGCTTGTTGGTAGTTAATGAGTAGGTTACCTAAATTAAAAGTGCCAGATTGTGTGTTTAAATTACTTATATTTCCTAGTAATTCAAGTTCTTCTTGACTGTTACTAATTACTGCTTGGTAAGTCACTGTAATGCTATTCGTTGAGTCGTTGTATCCGCTTACTTCAAGTAATTCACCTTGGCTAAAGTTTGTGTTTTGAGCATTATTTAAAGTAATGCCTGCAATGCTTAGGGTATCGCCATCAATATACACTGGGCCTTTTAATAGCGGTTCGTATTCTATTTCAGTTGCTTGCGAGCCGTTGGTTTCTACTTCAATGTACATACCTACTTTTATGTCTGAAAGGCTGGCGTTGTTGCCATCTAGCTCTACCTTGGCAGAGCTTGCAGGCACTGTGTGGCTGTTTATGGTAATTGCATTACTTGTGACTTCAGATACTTGGCCAATAATAACGCTTGGAAAGTTATTAACCTTAGAAATGACATTGGTTTTATTACTTGATGAGCTGCTGCCACATGCAGACAACGCAAGTGAAATTGCAGATAAAGAAATGAGTTTAACAGTACTTTTAATTAGTGAATTATTCATAGCTTACTCCTAGTTATTAATATGGGGTAAGTGTACTTATTACCAAATATTGTAAAGGTGGACGTAACATTAAATTTTGTTAATGTTTAAATTAAATAAAAAAGAGCGCAAATACGCTCTAAGGGGAAATAATTAAAAAGTAGGCTGTAGGCTCACTTTAGTTACTGTTTGCGTTACTTATTTAAAGTTAGCAATACTTATTTTTGTATCGGTTACAGTACGAATAGCATATGCTTGGTTGGTCATACCAAATGGAATGCTGTTTACGCTTCAATTTGGGTTTGAGAAATAATCGTACTGAGTTGCACTACCAAACACATGTGGGGAGGCCATAATACTGGCAAATTCATTTTGTACACCGTGGCCCATGCCATCAACATATACGCCACCGCTTGTATCGCCTTGCTTAAGAGAATGCGCTAAACCTTGGTTATGACCCAGTTCATGTACGAACGTTGTTGCTCCACAATCAACGGCTGTTATTGAATACATACGGTTGCTCATTGAGCTGTATAAATTGCCATTCGTACCTTGACCAACCCATGCTAGTAATTGTTAATTTTTATCTTAAAAAAGAATTAGATCAAATTTAAATTGCAATCATAAAGTGGCAATTTCTTTTTTATAACTTATTGTAAGTATTTGCTTTACCTTTTTTAGGTATTTTTTTGGGTTTAATAGGATGGTTTTTTTGTAGTAATGGCGCACCCTGTGGCATGTTTTTTTAAATCACACCGATTTTGACAAGTAAAACTGACCAATAAAATTTTTTAGTAACGTGCTCATTTTTCATTATTCAAAGGGCTAATTGCAAAGTATAAATAGGCAAAGTATGTTGTATCGTTAAACACCTATTAAAAGAGGGAATTATGGCAGGGACTGATCAGTTACTTAGTCGAATTATGGCAGGACTTGTTGCGGTCATTATTGGTTTTTCAAGTTCTATTGCATTGATTTATCAAGTGGTGATCACCTTAGGTGGTACACCTGAACTTGTGGCAAGCTGGATATTAATGCTGGGGCTAGTAATGGGCGGTACCTCTATTGTGCTGTCGTTTTATTATAAGGTGCCCATTTTAATTGCATGGTCGACCACCGGTGCAGCATTACTGATCTCAAGTGCCCAGGGCTACAACTTACATGAAGCGATAGGCGCATTTATGCTATCAGCCTTATTGGTGCTGGTGTCTGGCATTACCGGTTGGTTTGAAAAAATCATGAACCGTATTCCCAGTGAACTGGCCTGTGCTATGTTAGCGGGGGTATTAGTCACATTTGGTATTGATGTATTTAATTTTATGAACGACATGCCATTGGTGATTGGTTTAATGGTGGTGGTGTACTTTATTGGCAAGCGCTTTTTTGCTCGTTTTGCAATGCTAAGTGTATTGTTAGCGGGTATATTTTTAGCCTGGTATATGGGAAATATCGATACCAGCACCGTGCAGTGGCAGGCAAGCAGCTTTGCTTATATTGCACCAAGCTTTAGTTTGCAGGCATTTATAAGTATTAGTATTCCTTTGTATATAGTCACTATGACTTCACAAAACTTACCCGGTTTCGCTATTTTAAAAGCACATAACTATAAAGCGCCAATATCATCGTCATTAACTGTGACCGGGTTGATAAATTTAGTAACCGCGCCATTAGGCACTTATTCAATTAATTTAGCGGCCATTACGGCTGCTATTTGTATGAGCGAAGAGGCCGATAAAAACCCCGATAAGCGCTATTGGGCGAGTATTGCTGGTGGGGTGTTTTACATTATTATGGCGCTGTGTGCTGCAATGCTAGTGGCGATTGTAGCAAGCTTGCCGCAAGCACTGGTATTGGCGTTAGCGGGTATTGCTTTGTTTGGCACCATCGCTAATAGTTTGCAGCAGTCTTTGCACAGTCCTGAATATACAGAGGCGGCCATTATTACCTTTTTAGTTACGGCTTCTGATTTAACATTATGGTCAGTTGGCTCTGCATGCTGGGGGATAATAGCAGGAGCACTCACGTTAATGGTGACACGTAAGCGCTAAGAGCAGATTTTAGGTGTTAGGTGCGGGGAACGGGTGTCGAGCAACGGGTTTGGTACTGTGCGCGCGAGGTAAACTCACACCTACAGTCGAACACCGTACTTGGCTAATCTTTTTCTGATCGCTGACAGCTAAAACCTAACCGCTGCTCTTTGCTGCCTTAAAGCATTGGCTTTAACACATCAAACATGGCGTCGATGTGATCATCACGATCATTTAGGGCTGCAATGTATCGGTATTTTTCGCCGCCGGCTTCTTCAAAAATCTCTCGGTTTTCACCTTCTAATTCTTCAAGTGTTTCTAGGCAGTCGGCGCTAAAGGCAGGGCTGATAATAGCCACATCTTTAATTCCTTTGCTAGGTAAGCTCTCAAGAGTTGCATCTGTGTAAGGTTTTAACCATTCAGCTTTACCAAAACGGCTTTGGAAAGTAGTGATCACTTTGTCTTTATCTAGGCCTAGCTTTTCTACCACTAAACGCGTGGTTTGTTGGCATAGGCAGTAATAGGGGTCGCCATTATCTAAAAACTGTTTAGGCATACCATGATATGAAAACACCATTTTTTGTGGCATGCCGTGTTTTTCTAAATCTTCGCTAATGCTGTTAGCAAGCGACTCTAGGTAGGTTAGGTTTTTGTGATACCCATTTACAAAGTGTAGCTCTGGCACCCAGCGCCATTTTTTTAATACATTTGCCACGGCATCAAATGTTGAGCCTGTGGTTGGACTTGAATATTGTGGGTAAAGTGGTAACACAATAATACGGGTTAAGCCTTTATCTCTGAGCTCTTCAAGGCCCGCTTCGATTGATGGATTACCATAGCGCATCGCCATAACCACTTCGGTGTTGGTATAGCCGTGCTGTTTTAATAAGGCATTTAATTTAATGCTTTGTTGGCGTGTAATGTGGGTCAGTGGCGAGCCATTTTCGGTCCATATGCTTTTATACAATTTAGCTGAGCGTTTTGGGCGAATACGCAAAATGATGCCATGGAGAATTATCATCCACACTATACGTGGTATTTCTACAATACGCGGATCTGACAAAAACTCACGTAAGTAAACACGTAACGCGCTTGCTGTGGGGGCATCGGGGCTACCTAAGTTGGTTAATAAAATACCTGTTTTTTGGTTAAAACGCCCGTCGTGGGGATTATCGGTAACGGCAGAAAATCGCGACACTGTGTGCTCCTTCAAGCAATATATTTGAAAGTAACTATTATGGCTTAGTATAACGAATAAAAGAGTATTTTAGATCAATCATTTAGCCGTTTTAACCATAATTCTAAACGGAGTTGGCTTTTTGGCTTCGAGTTGTTGTAGCTTAACAATCGATTTCGTATTGAAAATATGTCCTTAGGCAAAAGCATAATACCTGTATGGCTGTGCAGTGAGTTTGTCAATGTCATATTTTCTTTGAGTTCTTGTGCGCTCATCACCTTTATTGAACCAATAGAGCTGTCAGAGGCGATGAGTTTAGCGTGGCTGGCTTCAAGTGCATCGACAATACGCGGATGATATAAGCAGCCACTGTTTGATTTAATACTATTGAGTGCAAATTGATGGCGTTGTTTTGTTGTAAGTAACGGCTCACTTTGCTCGTAACTCTCCCCAATAGTCACGAGCAACACTAAGCACCATAGCACCAATGGGCTGGTTTTATGGCTTTACACTTCACCTCATCATGAATGATGAAGGGGTTTATTAGCTGTAAAAGTGACAGCTGGGAATGTTGATGATAGACAGCCGATATTAGATATGGTCGATAAGGTTACAGGTAGTTTATACGCTGATAAAGGTTATGTATCTGCAAACCTAAAAGCGGAACTTGCTGAGCAAGGCAATGATTTTATTACAGGTCAACGACGTAATATGAAACGTCAGCCAATATCATCTTGGGATAGAGCGATGTTATCAACGCGTTTCATCATTGAAACAGTTTTCGACCAGCTGAAAAATATGGCTCA
>Ga0114899_1000721_pt1 | contig 21935 bp, 23 predicted proteins | sample MalvireepMed_215_FD_83497 | JGI IMG/M metagenome (GOLD analysis project Ga0114899, IMG submission 83497) | Marine viral communities from the Global Malaspina Expedition - Malaspina viral metaG DeepMed_215 | ecosystem: Environmental > Aquatic > Marine > Oceanic | place: Mediterranean Sea...
AGCCAGTCCAGCTCCTCCAGGCTGAACCCCATGTCCTCAAGCGGGACATCTCCCATCTCATGAACCTCAATCACGTTCAGCCCAAGCTGTTCTGTGTTCCATACAGCCAGCTCAGCCGTGCGGTTGTCAGCTATTGCGTATTCCATGGCCTGCAGATCGGTGTCATCTTCAAAGGACACAGCCAAGTAGTTCCAACCAAGGTCAATGGCTGCTTCCAATGTACCGTTGCCTGCCTCGATCACTCCACCCTTGCGGTTGACCACTATGTTCTTCCGCTGGCCGTGCTTGGTCATGCTGATCTTGAGAGCGTCCAGGTTCCTGCCTGGGTGCAGCCGTGCGTTGTTGGGGTCCGGGATTAGCTTGGACACGTGGACCAGTGGTAGCTTGCGCAGGTCGGGACTGATCCGTGCCAGGTCTCGCTTGGTTGGCTTGCGGGGCATGTTACGCTGCATCCTTGAGTGGCAATTGAATCTGTATGCCAACGCTGGTCATGCAGCAGCCGTCCTCATCTTGAACGATAGCAGCCATGGCCTTGAGATCGTCAAGGGCAATGGTGGTCTCAATGATCCACCGCAGACCAACGTTGCCCTTGACCACGCTAACACGGGGGCGGTTGACCACAGACCCGTCCATTGAAACGTTGGCACCACCAGGCAGGTCGCTGAAGACATAGCGCAGTGTTTCAAACTTAAACTTGAGAGTCATGTTGACACTATCGGCGCCCTCATCCTCTGACCTTTCAATGCTTGACTTCAGCAGCGCCTTGGCCGCCTTGGCTACCTGCGGCAACTTGGACAGTTCCTTCTCGGTCAGGTCAGCGTCAAAGGTGGCACGCACCTTGACACGTACACCCTCATCGCCACCGTTGATCGCCTCGGTGACGGCCAGTTTATTCAAGCGGATCCCTTTTCTGTTCTTGGTTCTAATCATCTCAACACTTGACTCCATATGTAGCGGACAAATCAATAACCCGCTGGGGTGGGTCCACCGTGGAGGACATGTAATACAGGCCAATCAATATCGCGTCGCTGACATTGTCAGTCAACCTGCCAACTATAGGTCTTGGTCGTGGGTACATCATATTGACTGCACTCATGGACAACCGCTTACGATCTTCCGTCTTGCCCTTAAGGCGCCAATGCTTCTGCCACGTTGCAGGCCACAGGCTGGTAGCCACCTTCCAACCTTGGAACCTGGCTACTGTCTCCCAGCAGGCAGCGTTCCTGATTATCTGTGCCACTGACTGAAAGCGTGCGCCGCCCTTGCCTTTCAAGAACTGGGTCTCTGATACAAAGGTCATGGTTGTACCGGGTAGGGTAGACACATCAATAAAGCCTAGTGCCCTACGCATTGCGCTGACCTTGGGACCTATCTCTGTTGGGTAGTCTGACTTTATGTTGTCAGCGTACCGCAGTTTGCCGTCCTTGAATAGCGCAAGCCCACTGCTGGCGCCGGGGTCAACTGATAGTACTATTGTGCTGCTGGTGCTCATGTTGGGTCCAGGTCGGGGTAGTGGAGATAACCTAACACGGCACACCATGCATGGCAAGTGCCCGCCTTGAATTCTCGTACACCGATCTTCTAACATTAGTAGTGCAGCCCCTTCCCGTCCCTGACGGGACTAGGGGGCTGCTAACTCAATGACTACCTACATATTAGATATATATATCTCACGCGCGAGGCAAAGGGGAGTCCCTACGTTTCCATTGTAGCCCGCCTATGCTCCCCTGGTCATAAGGGGGTCGCTGTCCCCGCCACATAGGTTAGACGGCCACCATGCGTCAAGGTGAAGGCGCGGATCCAAGACGCAGTGGGTAGGCTTTTCTATACGTGGTTCCACGTCTTCCGCAATACAATATCTCGGATCGTGAGATGGGATACACCGTACTGTGAACCCAGGTCCCGGTAGCTCATCCCCTGCGTGTACAGGGATCGGATCTGCCTTACTTGATTCTCGTCCACCTTAGATCGTCCGTGGCTTTCCCCGTGCGGGTGTCTGCCTTTCTTGATTGCGTCTTCCATGTTCTGTTTCCTTGTTCCGGTCTGTAGGTGTGAAGGGTTCACACAGCGTGGGTTGTCGCACCTGTGTCTGACATCGTACCCCTGAGGTATTGTACCATTGAAAAGCATATACGCCACACGGTGCGCCTTATCAACCCGACCCCTATAGAAAGTCTGACCGTATCGGGAACCGCCTGGGTATGACCCGGTCCATAACCAACAACCCTGCGCACCCTGTTGGCGCACGTTGCGCATGAATAGCTGTCGCGGGTTTCCTTTCATGGAACACGCAGGTACATGGTGGTCTTGACTCTTAATCTAAGGTGTGCATCATTGGCGGCATAGTGAACCGCGCAAGCGGGACGTTCCTTTGGTTGGGGACTGATCACTGTTGGGTTGATGAGGCCACGCATGAGGCATTGTGCGTGGCCTTTTCTTTTGTGTCAAATGCGTGGCCGCATTGTGGCGACACCGCTTAGCTTGCGCAGCAGCACCAGTGAAGCCCAATGACGACGCGAGCCTTAGTGTGTACGGTCATGTACAGTGACAGTGCGGTTATCCGCTGCATGTAGGCTGAAGTGTAGCAATAGAGCGCACTTCATTGGAGTTGGGTTGGGTGTGTTGAGACCCAGTGTCTACGCGAGTTTCCGCGTTTGTGCATGCTGAAGTGCACATAAGTGGCGAGTTTGCTGGGTGCCGTAAAAACGGTGCGGGAAGCTCGCATGAGACCGTTGGCCCCAGTAACGACGTAGAGGTGGATCGGGATCCTGTGTCTTCACCACACCTTCCCGCGCTCGTTTTTTGGCAGGGTTCTTGCTAACCAAACACAAAACAAATAAAAATGCACATAACGCTTGCAATCACTATTTACATCCTCTATCTGTGTGTACGTGCAATGCAGCACGGGACGGGGACATTATGGACAACGCGATTTTTGCAATACTGACCAACCGAGACGGCCAAACTGTTGTGACGCTTACAGCACAGCTGGAATGGCAAGACATAACGGCCACAGGCCGACAGATCCGCAAGGCGCTGAAAAGCCTTATGGCTGCTGGCCTTGTTAGCAGAACCTCAGGACCACTTGGTGTGCGATACTGGCAAGCAGCGTAATCGCCCAACAACCACCCAACAGCCAACCAACCAACCAACAGGAACCAAAATGCTGAACCTCACACTGCACCACCACGCCAACCACGTGCAATGGCGTAGCACGACCGTGAACGTTGACCTGGTTAGCATCACCTGCCTTGGCCGCACCCTGGTGGCGTAGGCGGTTTGGTGCCCTCGTAGGCTGCACCACGGTGCACCGTACAAGCACACCCAACAGCGCCAATACCGGCGCACCAACCAACGGAGAACGACAATGCCACTCGCCACCACAACCAAGGCCATGGACGCCAAGCGCAACATCCTGATTCATGTAGGCGCACTGAACTCAGCCACGGATCCACAGCGTGCTGCACGCCACAGCATGAACGCAACGCTGGCCATTGACGACCGAGGCGTGACCAAGGCAGTGCTGGTTGACGTGCTGCGCACCATGTACAGCGAAAGCTGGCACCATGCCGATCCAGGCGCACCCAACAAGCTCATGAAACTCAAGAAAGCTGCACTGCATGCCATGGTGCTTGGGAACATCAAGGACATCGACATCGCCGTTATCAATATCATCGCTGGGCGCGACCCAAGCAGCGCGCATGCCATTGCCGAGGGTGTGGTGCGCAAGGCAGAAGCACAGGCCAAGCCAGCCACGATCCCTGCAAGGGTTGTTGACGGCGAAACAGGTGCCAAGCGCAAGGCACGACTTTCAACAGCAGCGATCCTGACAGCGATCCGCGACACCCGCATTGCCGCAACAGATGAGAAGGTGGACGGCTATGCACGGATCGCCAACATGGAAATATCCGGGCCATGGGCCACTAAGGACGTGCTGGTTGCAGTGCTGCAACACGCCCAAGCCAATGGCTGGGGTGGCAAGAAGTTCAGCACCAGCACGCTTCTGCTTAATTCCAAGAAGGTGCTGCAATGCCTGGCCAGTGGCCTGGTGACCATGGCAAGCGACAAGGCCAAGGCCGACATGCCTGGTGCGCGTGCTGTGGCGCCTGTGGCAGCGCCTGCACCCGTTGCACCCACGCCCAAGCCAGCAGCCGCCGTTGAACAGCCTGTCAGCACGCTTGTGGCTAGCGACAACGTTACGTTTGACGCTACGATGCAGAACTGCACGGTGCAGGAACTGATCAAGTTTCAAGCAGTGGTGCTGAACCCGGTGGCGCACAACGTGGCACCCTACGTAGCCAAGATGACACCCAGGCAGCAGCCCCTTGGACTGCGCCGCGACCTGTTGGACCTGTGTGGCATAACGTACGACAACAGCGGACACGGACCACGCGACGCTGGTGTAGTATTCAATGAGCTGTGGGGCAACACGTTTGACCAGGCTGAACTTGACGCACGCGAGCCCCACCAGGGTTGCACCATTAATGAGAACGTGCACCTGCGTACCCTTAGAATGTGGAAGCTGTTTCAAGACAAGCCCGAGATGGCAGCGGTTGACCCACGCAAGGCCAGCGCAAGCCTCATTCAAAGCGCTCTCAAGCAGGCCAAAATTGAGAATCTCTGGCGCGGACAAACCGCCCTATACATGAAATTACATTGGTACGCGACGCGCTGTGACAGTGCTGAGATGACCATACTCTGGGATCGCCATTACGGGATCCGATCCAACACCCAGCCACGGGAGGCAAAAGTGAAGAAGAATACCAAGAAGGCCACGCAGATCCTCATGAATACCAAGAAGGTGGAACGCGCAATCAAGAAAGCGGCCATAGTGAAAGCCAGCCGTCTCAAGGAACAGATTTTTGAAGGCTTTTCCAAGCAGAACGAGGTTGCCCTTGGTGGGGTGCCCATTGGGACCATTGGCTACAATGACAATCTCAAGGGGCGTAACCGCTGGCAAAGCCTGGACCCTGAAAGCAACAAGCGTTTCACCAGCCGCGATGCAGCCTGCAACCACTGCTTTGACCTGGCCTGTGGCAATGGCGATCTGTGGGCTGACAAAGGCGGTGACGGTGAGCTGCTGGACTTGCTTAGCGTGGACATGGACATCAAGCAGGACGGTAGCGACAGCACACGGCACTACGTGGCATGCCTGCACCGCGACGGCATGGTTACGATCAACGCACAGCTCAGTGTTGAAGGCACCGATGGCTTGACCAGCCTGCTTAACTGTAGCCTGCGTTGGCACAGGCTGCTTGACCAACCGGTGCGCGTACCGCTGGCTGAGATCCTGATCCCACTGGGTGACTGGGCTGCACTGTGCAAGGCCATGCACGCTGAACTCAAGGTTAAAATCAAGGAACCGTTGGATCCTGCAATGGCGCACGCTGAAGACGAGCAGGAAGAAGCACCCACGCCTATCGATATTTACGCAGACAGCCCCTACGATCCCAAGCGTGTTGAATTCTCCCGCAAGCTGTACACGGTGGACCTGTTGTTGAAGCGGATCCAAGAGAAGGAACTACAACTGGACCCCGACTTTCAACGACAGGCTGGCCTTTGGAGCAAGCGCAACAGCAGCCGCCTGATTGAAAGCATACTGTGTGGGATCCCACTTCCCATGTTCATCTTCCGCGCCATGGACAATGGCGACTGGCAGACAGTTGACGGCTTGCAGCGGCTGACCTCGATCCTGTGGTTTGTGGTGAAAGGCGGTCGTCTCACCGGGCTTGAATATCTTGTAGCGCTTAAGGGGCGCACGTTTGCGGACATGGACCGTGCAGACCAACGCAAGATCCTTGAGGCACAACTAAGCTGTGTGATCATTGCAGCAGGCACGCCCATCGCCGTGACGTACAATGTGTTCTCAAGACTGAATGCAGGTGGGGTGAAACTCAACAGGCAAGAATTGAGGCACGCGCTGCACCAGGGTATCGCGGCGAACATGATACGCGACCTGGCACGCACGCCTGAGTTTCAAGCAGCCACCAAGGGCGGCATTGTAGCCAAGCGCATGCAGGATCGTGAGGTGGTGTTGCGCTTCCTCTCATTCACGATCAACGACACCAGTGAGTACAAGGGCGGTATGGACCAATGGTTGGCGCGCACCATGGAACAAATCAACAACTTGCCCAAGACCAAGATCGCTGAGCTTGAAGAGAACTTCTTGTTCTCAATGGCTGTTGCGGACAGGCTGCTGGGTGAAGACGCTTTCCGCGTGCATGCTGTGCGCAACCCAGAACGACGCAGCCGTGTAAACAAAGCGCTGTTTGAATGCTGGGCGTGTGCCTTTGGCAGGCTGGGTGAAGGCCAGGTGGATCTGCTTGTTGATAACGCTGAGGACTTTGCAACGCGCGCACTGGCCATGATTGAAACCCACCTTGAGTATCAGGACGCTGTTGTTGCAGCGACCAGCCGTACCAGTGCAGTGGTTGCCAGGCATGAGATCGTGAGCAGTTACATCAAAGCACGCCTGCTTGAGTACGGGCTTGAGAAGAAGACCCGCAAGGGCAAGGCAGTGGCACCCAAGACCAAGGCCACCAAGGCACCTGCAAAGGCCACCAAGGCACCTGCAAAGGCCACCAAGGCACCCACCAAGGCCAAGGCCACCAAGGCACCCACCAAGGCCAAGGCAAAGCCTGCTGTGCCTGCTGAGTCTGCTGGCGACGTGACCCAAAGTACCAACAACGGTGTACCTGAATTCACGCTGGCCGAGATCAACAAGGCCACAGTGAGAACGGTGACGCGCATGGTAGCCACCAAGGGTGGCAAGTGCACCGTGATCCTGCCAAGCAACACGCGCGTTGGCCTGCACACAGCCAAGAAGAAAGGCGGTGTGCAATTCATAGTGACCGACATGCTCACCGATGAGACCTTCATGTGTGGTAGCAAAACCGCAAGCCTCGTGGAACGCCTGCAAAGCATGGCATAACAGCCAGCCCATTCAAGCCAGCGAGGTTGACGCCGCGCCTGGCTTTTCATAGCCCAACAACCAACCAGCCAAACCATAACGGAGAAACGAGACCATGACACGCACGTACCTCACTATCAACAACGACCACTTCAGCGGCACACAGAAGCATGCTGTGGCTTTTATGCTGGCCAACGCACAGTGCTGGACCGAGAACGGTGGCATGCGCGCCCTCAAGAACAAGCCCAGTGACCTCAAGCTGGCTGGCGCCAACCACTTCGCATTTCAAGACAGCGGCGACACTAGCTGGTTGGACTGGGTGTGCTCATCCTATGCTGCGCTGACCGGGAATGACCATCCCAACATGCCTATTGATAACAGCGATGAGGTTGTTGCGCTGTACCTGTACCCGTACCATTACAGCATCACATATCACTCACTAGTTGTGTGGCTGACCGAGGCGTACAACGGTGTTGACGGTATGCACGCACCAGCAGGCGGCCACCGTATCTCTGAAGATGAGGCTGGCACGTTGACTGAGTACAGTGCGCCTGAGGTTGAATACCTGCACAACGATATGCGGGACTGGATCATTGCCACATACACCGAGATCACTGGCAAGGACATCGAGGACTTCTCATGGACCGGTGAGTGTGTTGAGAACGTGCAGCCACCTACACCCACGCCTGCACCTACGCAACCCACTGGCTTCAACCTTGAAGCAGCCAGGCAGCAGCACGAGGAAGCCGTGGCAGCACAGCGCGCATTCACGCCCTCGGTTTACCAGCAGGCGATCTTTGATTGGGTGCGCGACGGGGAAGGCAATGGGTTCTGTGACGCCGTTGCAGGCAGCGGCAAGACCACCACACTCATACAGGCTGCAAAGCAGGTTGAAGAGAATGGGTTGTGCTTGGTTTTTTCCAAGCGCGTGCAGGAAGAGAACGTGCCCAAATTCAGTGGCACGACGTTCAGGGTGCAGACCTGCCATAGCCTCGGCTTCCAAGCAGTGCGCCAGGTGTACCCACGCACCAAACTCAATGCCAAGAAATACCGGAACATGGTTTACGCGCTGCTGAATCAAGCTGTTGACACAGGCTGCATTGGCGGGCGACGTATTGAAGACTGGACACTGGGTGCCTTGGAAGAGATCTACCCTGCACGTGAATTGACCAAGCTGGTGGACCTGTGCCGTGCCACCCTTACCCAGACCGGCCCTCACAATGATGATATTGACAGGGTGCTTGCGGTGGCTGCTCACTACTCAGTTGAGATACCACCCAGTATCTCAAGGTTCTGTGCACGCGCTGTTGACATGATTATCAAGCGCGGTCTCAATACTGCGAACCGTGAGATTGATTACGGGGACATGGTGTGGTTGCCTTGCGTTGTGCAAGGTATGACGCCCGCGCGCTACCCTTGGATCTTTGTTGACGAGGCACAGGACCTGACCGCTGCACAACGCACCCTCGCGATCATGGCTTGCCAGGAGAACGGGCGCATGCTGTTTGTTGGCGACCGCTGCCAATCAATATTTGGTTTCGCTGGCGCGGACACCAACAGCGTTGACAAGATCATTCAAGAGACCGGTGCTGTGAGCCTGCCTCTCTCAATTTGCTACCGTTGCCCCACGTCTCACCTGGACATAGCGCGCACCATCGTATCGCACATTGAGAATGCACCTGGCGCCATTGTTGGGACCGTGGACACGATCCATGTTGAGGACCTGCACCAGCACGCAGGGGAAGGTGACCTGATACTGTGCAGGTTGACCGCCCCTTTGATCAGTGCTGCCTACCGCTTGATCCGCGAGGGCATACCGGCACGTGTTATTGGCAGGGACATTGGCGCAGGGATCTTGAGGCTGCTTGACCTGGTGTGGAAAGACCAGAGCTTGAGTAGCTTTGCAGACCTGGCTGAAGGTGTGGACGACTACCGGTATGAACAGGTGACCTTGATTCTGGCAGAGAACGACGGCGACGAGGAAGATCCCAGAATTGAAAGCCTGTGTGACCGCTGCGACTGCCTCGGGATCATCATGCGTTGCAGCGCTGCCACCAGCCTGCGTGAACTGGAAGACGCAATCAACAAGCTGTTCAATGACCAGGTTGGCACCGTTGACCTAAGCACCGTGCACCGTGCCAAAGGCTTGGAAGCAAGCAGCGTGTACATACTGCGCTATGAACTCATGCCGAGCCCGTACGCTGCACCAGGCTGGCCTCAGTTGCAGGAAGAGTACTTGCGGTACGTAGCGCACACACGCTCACGCAGGGCCCTTACTTACATCGTGGTGTAGCCTGGACCGCCTGGGTGCCTTGCACCCACCTTCTCGTCGCTGCTGGCAGGCTTTAACAGGGGTTGGACTCCCCTGGTGATGATAGGCTACCCAACAAGATCGCTAGCCACGATCACAACCAACCAACAGGAGATGAATATGTTAGATGAGAACGGGGCTACGATCCGCTGTGAGGTGTGCTCGGTGCCTGCACGACACCCATGGTCCATGATTGCAGTCAAGCCAGACACGTTCGCCGCACTGTGTGGCGACTGCAACACGCGCTTGGACGTAGCAGACAAGACGGTTAAGACTTTCATGGAGATCAATTTCGCGCGCAGTGAACAACAGCTGTACTGCCACTACAGAATGAAATGGCGCGTGTGCCGCAAGCTTGGTTCATGTTGGCATTGTAATAGGAACGTGCACCAATTTGACGACAGTGAGAACGACTGGCGCGGTGTGCTGGGCGAACGTGCGGCGGAAGAATACAGGCCAGCCGTGACCGGTTTCAATGCGCCTGCTGATGTTGTGATCCTGCAGTGTGCCCTGTGTGCCAACAGTGGTGCTCGCCATGAGACACTCAAGCATGAGATGCAACGTAGGTTTGGGGGACGTGAGAAACGCCAGTGCCCAGCCTGCAAAGGTAGGTCATCGCATAGGTGCCCAGCATGCAACGGACGCGGAACCATAATCGTTTAACCATAGGAGAACCACTACCATGAAGAAGCCGATCAAAGTCAATAGCCTCAAAGCAGGGCACGTTGTATTCACGGAACGCGACCCTGGTATTCTCACTATGGAAGTCAACACGCCAGATTCACACGGTGGCTTCTATAGTAACACCATGCAGTTCGCCATTAGTGACCTCGGTGATCTGTTGAACATGATTGACAGGCGCCGTTGGGAACAGCACTACGACCACACCCTGCCAGCCAAGGATCCCAAGGCGGACACAGCACACTGTCTCAAGTGCAACGGCACAGGCAAGCGTGGCCGAGGCAACTGTAGGGCTTGCAGCGGGACAGGCTGGGCTGCACTGGGTGGATCACCATACTACGCGGTACACGCTGAACAGCTTCCTGACTTTGCACCAGGGATCTACGATGCCACGGTGACCCATGTTAAGAAAGTTGTAACCAAGTTCAACCTCAAGGCTGCACTGTCTATTGAATACAAGATCACACTCGGCAATCTCAGCCAGCGATACCGCATGCATATCCTGCTTGAAGACGCGCCATGGGGGCTGGGTCGTCTCGCTGACTTTTGCCTTGCGTGTGGTGTTGAAAAAGGTGCAATTGACCTGAGCGACGACATCAGTATTTACAGGCACCTCGTTGACAAAACATTCAACTTGAAGCGCATGAGTGAAAACCCGTGAGCGCCTACGTACCCAAGCCAGCCAAGGTGGTTGTTCGCTTTGGTGGCGTCAGCGTAGTGAACGAGCAGTTATCCAACAGTGCTGCTCGTGCACTGGCGCGCGCTGTAAAGCAGGCACAATCTCAACATGAACGGATCTACCACTCTCCTCTCAAGGGAGACGACCTTGCGGATCTATTGACCGCACTATTAACTCAACATGTGCAGGAGGAGGAACCTCACCATGACTAGACACGCATTCACGAACAGCGAGCGCAAGAAAGGGATCTGTGCTCAGCTTTGGCTTTTCATGTACGGGCTCAGGCTGCGTACCAAGCGCAAGGGCAACGCTCTCATTTTTGGTAGCGCCTGGCACATACTCTCATCTGTGTGGTGGAAGACCAAGACAGAAGGCGGTAATGCACAGGCACGCTGGCACGCTTGCAGGTTGGCAGCGGACGAGATCTTCCAAGATCTTGAACAGAAGACTGAAGGCTTTGACCCACACAACCCAGTCAAGGTGAACCTTGAAGATCTAAAGGCCATGCGATCCATGATGGCAGGCATGCTACGCGGTTACGAAGGGCGGTACGGGCTTGACGACACCTTGACCATGCTGGCTGACGAGCTGGTGGTAGGGCACCACACCCTGTCAGTCAAGGGCAACGCAGGCGCGTCCATGGTTATGGGACGTATTGATAAACTGATTGTTGATAACTACGGCCAGCATTGGATCATGGAACACAAGACCACCAAGTCGTCACTCGCTGACTGGCGTTTCAAGAACGGCTACGATCCACAGGCTGCTACGTACGCCTGGCTTGCCAAGCATGAGCTTGGTATTGAAGTCGTAGGCGTTGTGTATGACCTGGTACTCAAGGCGGTGTCGCCAGAACCAAAGCGGTTCAAGGTTGTTGCCTCAGGTGACCGCCTTTCCAAGACGTTGCCTGCACACTGCACAGCCACTGCGCTTCGCAATGCGATCGGTTACCACGGGTTCCGGGAAGAGGACCAGGCTTGGTATCAGTCCCGGCTGATTGAATTGGACAACAAGGCGGACCCATTCTTCCGCCGTGAGTTTGTGCGCTTTACTGCAGGCGCTGTTGAACGTGTTGGTTTGGAACTGCACGCGGAGGCTAAGCGCCTGCGTGCTTATCAGCGCATGATTGATAAAGCCGAGATGGAATACAACCGCACCCACCGTTCAACTGACTGGCGCAACAAGGTCACCAACATACTTTCAAAGGTTGGCCATGAGTACCCACGCAACGCAAGCGCCTGCGTTAACCAATATGGGCGCCAGTGTTCGTTCATGGACCTGTGCCGACACCAATCTGTTGAATCTATGGCTGGCCTTGAGATGCTACCGTTCAAGCATCGCGAGCTTGTTGACGACACGCAGTGCACTTGTGCTGCAAGTGACACCCTGTTCAGGGATCCCAAGTACGTGTCAAAATTCAACGACCAGCATGCAGGTATCATTGACTTGTGTATTGTGTGTGGGCTTGAGCGCAAGCCACTGTTGCAACCCAACACCGCCTTGAACCATACTGCTGCCTAGCAGGGCCCTGCGTGGCTGCTGACGTACATGACTGGCTAGCTGTTGAGACCGCATCGCTAGCACAGTCAGCAGCCTGCTGGGTGCCTGCAATAGGCACGGGAGACCCAACATGTTAATTGAAAGACTTCACAACACAATGCTGCCTGAAGGAACCAAGGCGAGGCTTGACCGCCTACGCCCACAAATCAACAGCATGCTTGGTGTTGAACTCAATTCACGAGCAGCACTGGTGAGGCTGATCCTGCTTGAAGGGATCGCAGATCTTGAAGGCGAGTGTGTGTCGCTCAGGGCGGCAATTATTCTCAAGCATCGCAAGCAAAGGGAGAGGAACATTGAACGTACATGACCTCAAGGACCTGGAAAAGATCGCCCGCTCACTGCGTCACCATTACGGTGCAACCCTGGTGTTGAAAGATCCAGACACCAACAAGGCTGTCAACATTGTGCTGCTTATTGAATCCGTGGTGGACCATTGCATAATGGACGCGCGGGACCGCGAGGTACCCAGGCGTGAAATAAGAAAGGCGTACTTGCCGAGGCGTGAATGCGTGCAGGTAAAAAGTTCAAGGCCACCGCAAGAGCAGGTGGAATAAGGAGTTGCTCCAACCTAACACCTATGGTAGCTTATCAACTCAAGGCCAACCGGCCACCCAACAACCAACCGACAGAGGAACGAACATGGCCTACAAGAACCTAATCATGATCCGTGGCTTGCCAGGCGCTGGCAAGACCAAGCTTGCGCACGCGCTTGTTGAGATGCTCAGCACGCCCAAGAAGAAAGCGGTGGCAACAGCCGCTGACGATTTCATGGTAACCTTCTCAGGCGACTACGACTTCCAAGTACCACGCCTGCCACCTTGCCACCTGGCTTGCCAAACCGTTGTCAAGATCAGCATGCACCTCGGCGCACAGTGGATCATTGTGCACAACACCTTCGTGTGCCGCTGGGAGATGCAACCTTATATCGACCTGGCTGAAAGCATGGGTTATCAATACACGGTGCGCTACCCCGAGCCAGGGTATGACGGTGGCCTGACTGACGCCGCCCTTGCAGCGCGCAACCTACACGGTGTCCCTGCAACCAAGATCGCTGAGATGCGCACCAACTTTGAACATAGGTGGGAGCTTGGTGACCCGCGCAAGCCATGGGAACGCACAGCTTGAATGTCCAGAACCAAGGCACAGCCGTGGCGCCCCATACGGGGCGCGTGAACGCGGCTGGCCTTGGTTGGTTGTGCTGGGCTTCTAAGATTAGCTTCATCTGTGGCGTTACGCCATGGCGAGTATTTACTACCCAAACTGACAGCGCCTTTGATGCAATAGTTGCAGGCAACTATTGCAAAGCCAACATCCCTGTTGGCTACTGGCTACGCCAGACTCGGCCAGGAAGGAAGTAAGCTTGGAACCCCAGCAGAACCCCGGTGCCCTACCCCAAACAACGGAGATATTCAATGCCGACAAAGGTGAGCGAACTCATGAACAAAAACCCATACACGCAGCTGCTCGTGTATGGACCGCCTGGCTCAGGTAAGACCAGCTGGGCTGCTAGGTGCCCCAGACCTTTCTATGTGCTGACCGAGATGCAAGGTCTCGGATCGGTGTTTGTGCAGGCCAAGGACGCGATCATAGAACCCATAGCAGACTTCAGACACTTTGCCCTGCTGCTGCGTGCGCTAAAGCGTGGTGCGCCTACAGTGCTGCGCAACGGCCAGCCTGCTTTCAAGTTCCAGTATCCCCTTGACGGGGACGACGCGCGCTATGCTCAAAAGGTGCTTGGGTACGACGACCCCGAGACTTACGTGGTGCAGACCCTGGTGGTTGATAGCATCACGCACGTGCACAAGATGTTGACTAAGCACTACCCTTCCAAGAAGGAGGAAGGGGAGATTGATTTCTTCCGCGTGCAGCGTGTGATGGACCAGCTGTTGGACGACCTTAGATCCATACCCGTCAACTTGGTTTGCATCGCCCTTGAGGACCGTGTGTTTGCCAAGGCAAAGCGTGGCACAACCAAGCGGCTCATCGGGATCCAGCCTAAGCTGTTTGGCAAAATGGCCACTGAATGCGGCCAATACTTCGCGGGTGTTGGTTACGCCAACAAGTCTGAAGTGCAGGACGATAACGGCAACGACAGTATTGAGTACGCCATCTCATGGAGCATGCCACAACACGTACAATCAAAGGTGCCACCGTGTGTGGCCAAGGACTTTCCTGTACGCACAATCAACAGGCACCGCATACCAGGCAGTACCACACTTGGCTCGATGCTCAAGGCCATGTACCCTGAGCAACAAACAGCTTCAAAGGACGGCGACAACGCTGACCACATATGGAACACGTAACCCTTTCATTAACACGATACCCAACGTGTGCCCTTATTGAAAGGGCACCAAACCACAGGAGCCTTGAATGGCTGGCTTTAGCATAACCAAAGAATACGACGACGTTTTTGTACCTATCGCAGCAGGTTGGCACACTGCACAAATCAACAAGGCGGTGCTCACTGAGACGGGACCAGATTCAAAAAACCCGGGGACACCCATGCTGGTGCTGCAGTACAAAATGCTGACACCCAACAAGGACCTCAACAAGACATGCCGGGACTACGTGGTGCTGGTTGACGAATCGTGGGGATATGGGCGCCTTGGAAAGATCTGCTTGGCATCGGACCCTAGCATGGTTGGCTGCACCGAGGCCACGCCCAATGGCTTTGACCCGCACAACCAACAGTCATGCCACAAGTACCTGCTCGGCCAGGTTCTCAATGTGCGTATCAAACACACCGTAAACCAAGGACACGACGGTGAGGAACGCACGTGGGCCAATGCTGAAAAGTACGGCTACTGTAATCCAACAAAGCGCCAGGGTGTGTACGCTGAGATAGGTGGCCAGCCTGAGCTTGACGATGAGGCGTTCTGTGACTTTGACGGCGTTTCATTGACGGCCTCTGGTGGCGGTGGCTTCTCACCCAACGCACCGCAAGCAACGGCGACAGAGGAAGATCATTGGGACAACCCCGAGATCCCTTTCTAACAACACCCAACACGATCTAACACGGGGAGCTACATGCTCCCCTTTGTTTTGCCCAACACTAGTGGAGCTAACATTGGAACAAGACACAATGAGACGGATCGCTAGGCTGCTGTACTACTACGCGCTTGCACAGAAAAGTGACGTGGTGATGCTCAGCGTGGCATGCATATCAAAGGTTGCGTTAATTGATCATAATGAAACCCGAGCCAACATGTACCGCATGGGTTCTGTGTTGGGCGAGGGTTGCAAGTGCAGGGTTATCACTGCAGGGCTTGAGATAACTTTCTCAACAGGCGTACCCAACCGCGTCAGGCATGTGTTTGAATACTGGGTGAAGCAGCATGGCAAGCGCAGCAGCACCAAGCTGACCAGCGACAGGCGCCGTAAGGTGCAGGCGAGGTTGAACGACGGCTACACCGTGCCAGACATAAGGCGTGGCATTGACGGCATACTGTGCAGCGTGTTCCACGTGGACAACGGCTATACTGATCTAACACACGTGTGTGCTGGTGGTGCCAAGCTGGACAGATTCATGGCGCTGGCTAGCAAGAAACGGATCGTGCGTGGCAAAGGGATCCTTGGCCACATGCACAAGGTGACATCATGAGCCCGGTGCGCCATGCACTGGCGCAGGGTGATGTGCTGCGCTTCCTTGATAAGGCGTACGGCGGACAACACAAGAAGGTTGAAGCAAATGAACACAGCTTTCCGTGTCCTGAATGCAACAAGACAGATTCATGTTCCATAAACTTGAAGACTGGACAGTGGTGCTGTCACAAGGCGTCCTGCGAGGGCAAGGGCAACCTGTACTCACTCAAGACCAAGCTTGGCATGGCACACAGGATCGCAATCAAGGACGGTGCCACTGCTGAAGAATATGCGGCTGAACGTTTTGCCGCTGCCATGTCACGCAGGCAAAAGCACAGAATGGAAATATGGCACAACGCACTCATGACTGACCCGCGTGCTGCAGCTGCATTGAATTATCTCAAGGAGGACCGCAAGCTTAATGATACTGTGCTGCTTGCCAACCTGATTGGCTGGATCCCTGGACCACCGCCGGGTAAAGGTGGCAAGCGTTGGAAGGTGCCTGCCAGTGGCAGGGGGTCGCAAGGCATGATCTCAATACCGTACTTTCAATATGGTTCTAATGACCCCGTCAATATCAAGTTGCGTTGGGTGCCACCTGAGCCCCGCATAAAGAAACAGGATGGTACCTGGCGCACCCTGCGATACCAGCGTGTAACGGGCGGTGACTCCCTGCTGTACACACCGCAGGGTATCAAGCCCAAGCTTCCCCTGCTGCTGGTAGGCGGCGAGATAGACGCCCTGTCTGTGCTTGAGGTGCTGGCTGCGTGTGGCTATGACCTAACCAACAAGGAAGATGATTATCCATTTCAAGTAGCCTCGGTTCCCAACGGCGAGGGTGCTTGGGATGACATATTTGGACAGCAAATCAAGGATGTTGAAGACATCATCATCGCATTGGATAATGATCCCGCTGGGATCAAGGGATCAGAGAAGCTTGCCAACCATATTGGAAAGTCCAGGTGCAAAATAGCGCATTGGCCCACTGGGTATAGTGATGCCAATGCCGCCTTGATTGACGGCAAGCTAGATCTGTTTGATCTGACTGGCATGATTGAGCAGGGTGAACCCGTTGCCGCTAAAGGGATCTTGGCTGCACCGGGATATGCAGGCAGACTAAAGGCGAGATTGACCAGCAGTACGCCAAAGGGCTTGTCCACTGGCATTCCCGATCTTGATAAGCTGATAGGCGGGTGCAGAGCGGGTGAGACCACTGTTTTAACTGGACATAGCGGTTGTGGAAAAACAACACTCGCAACACAACTCACGCTGTATATGGCCTTGAGAAACAACGTCAAAGCCTTTGTTGGCGCCTTTGAGGGCGGTCCTATGCCGTTTCTTGAGAAAGTGTTGCGCCAGTGCAACGGAGTTGACCCTTTCACGCTTGAAATGGACCAAGTTGACTACACGTTGGACAAGGTTTCTAACATGTACGTTCTCAACCACTCGGGACATGTTGAAACCGAGGCTTTTAGGGAGACGCTCACCTACTGTGTTGAACGGCTGGGCGTGCGTTGGGTGTTGTTGGACCACCTGCATTTCATGGTACCGAGGCATGACCCCGATGTATGGGCTCGCATAGGCGAGATGGTCATGGTTATTCAAGAAGTGATCAGCCAGTCAGAGGCACACTGCCTGCTGCTGGCGCACCCAAGCAAAAATACCCAGGCTTCTAAGAACCGGGATGATTACATTGTACAGATGTCAGATCTCAAGGGTCACACCAGCACCTTTCAAGACGTTCCCAATGTGTTGTCCCTGTACCGCAAGCGCAGTGCAACACGCACTGAGGGAGACGAGGCAGACAATACCGACATATTTGAAGCAGCAATTATTTCACTCAAGCAGCGCCATGAGAGCGGTCGTGAAGGTCGGTGCGAGCTTGCGTTCCATAAGCAGTCAGCGCTGTACACCAACCCCAACTTGAAAAATTCAAGCCTCTCGTTTGCACCATAGGCCCAACCAACATGATACGACGCGACAACCTACAACGACAGATGAAACTAGTGCAGGGCGGCGACGATGCCGCTTATGACGACTACCTTAGAAGCATGCTACGGGGGCGTGCGGATCCAGACTGGCAAGCGCTGTTTGGATATTGGATGAGTAAACCGTGCGGGACCTGTAAAGGACAGGGGTTCGTGCCAGATCCACTGTTGATTCTGATTCACTCACCGCCTTGCGGCGCGTGCAACGGTCTCAAGTGCACCACACTGACTGATGCTATGGTGTTGCACCTGGTGTTCCCACCCGTGGTCATGACTGATAACGCCCCTGCACCTCATGGTTTAATTTTTCACGCTGCACAACTAGCGTGGGCGTTTTTAGCCACCACTGACTTCTCATTTAGGGCAAGCAGATCCATACGCATGGGTGAGATGAACACTGCAGTGAAACCAGCAGCTAGGTTCTCATACGCGCTTGTTAGGTTTTACAATACGCACAGCCTCCGGTTCCTCAATAACCATGGCAGTTCAATGGTGTTCTTGAGTGGCATCAAGCTGGCGCTCGCTGCTGGCCTGATAGCCTACGACAACGAAAACTACTATGTGCCACGCAACACCAGCCAGCCACGCTTGAGAATGCTTGAGGTAATGCGTGCAATGACCACGCACCGCACCAACCTTCCCATGTTGAAACGCTACCATTGGATCGTGCGGTACGTTTATCAAAAGGGGCGGATCAATTCAGTCAGGCGTGTTGATTCTACTGGCCGGTTCGCCAGGTTTGACAAGCGGTACAGGCACATACCTGGAACGCTTGAATAAAGGCACCCAGCAGCCGCGACAGTGCCCCTTGACGGGATCGTGGCTATGCTGGCGCACGCAACAGCCTGGCTGGCCTTTCTAGGGGCTTGTGGCGCCGTTCTCATGTTCTGGTTTTTCGCCAGTGTCTGCGCCACATTCAAAGGTGCCGTCAACACCAGCAGTGCAGCCAGCGCGCAATTGAAACACGCGCTTGCCAGCGATCCAAGTCTCAACAACCGTGTACGCACGGACCCCGGTTGACGGGGGCTCAGGTAGGTGGCCTACGATTGTCGGGCCACAGGCTGTGCTCGCCAGTGCAAGAAATAGAAACACCCACCATGCAAAGCTGAAAACATGGTGGGTATTTCGCGGTGTCGTCACAGGGGCTTGGTTCAAATCATGATCCGTAGCATGGATGAGGCAGGAACCTTGCAACTTGCGACACCTTAGTTCAGCGGATCGGGCTCGTCAAGGGTTGCGGGTGGCAACGGGTTCACTGGTGCTGAGTATGTTGGTGCCATTAATTCAAGCACACCAAACTCATCGATACACATCTGTGGTGCAGGCGGTAGATCAACCTCCAAACCAAGCGCGTTCAACACGCTCAGGTCAATTGTGCCGTGTGCTTGAATGCCAGCGATGTTGATATACGTTACAGGGCAATACACCAGCTCGCCACCTTGGTCTTCAAGGGCAATGTGCCACGTCTCAAGCTCAAATGGTTGGCCCCATATGTAGCCCTTGATAAAACCTTGGCCGCCAAAGCTGGTCACAACCAGCGGGGGCGGTGCATGGGCACCACATGATACAAGTGTCATACACAGTGCCAGTGCGGCGAGCAGCGCTTTCATGTATTGGGTTCCTTGGCCTTGTGCACGGCTGGCAGTTCATTCTCAGAACGGGTCCTGACCAGCTGTTCAATGTTGGGAATGCTGGGTCGTGAGTATTCACGTGCCCTGCGCTTGAAATTGTTCTGCCTGGCTTCCAGTGACTTCATGATGTCACCAAGCGGCTGCGTGTTGTACTTTTTATGTGATCCCAATTCAACCTCCAGTTGTTCTAGACAAAGCCCATATGACACCGGCTAGGGTAGACACCAAGCCGATAAGACCAATTATCAACATGCGCTTCCAGTACTTGACTTCTTCACGCAGTTCCTTGATATGTTCCGCCAGTCCCGTGACGGCGCCAGCCAGTGCAGCGTTGTCCGTGGCCTGCTTGGAAAGCTCAGACCTATTGCCTTCTGCAAGCTTGGCAACGCGGGCGACCGTCTGGTTGGTGTGCTTGATCTCCAGCTTGTTGAGATCAGCTTGGTTTTGTGCTGTCGGCGCCATTGTTAACCGTGGTTGGACCTTTCATCTTCCTGATCCCGTCCAAGATATACAAAGCGCCACCGGTCTGCAACCACTCGATGATCCCTGACTCTTTTACTTTATCAGGAGTTAGGACACCTTGAATAGCCCAGATAATGAGTATTACAGAAACAACGGCCACAGTGAGAGTCAGGATTATTGCGGACTTACTGGTCTCGCCGTTCTGTGTGTAGAAAGGTTTCAACATTATGCTGCCTTCTTGAATGGCTCAATGCCGCGTTGTGCCTGGTTTATATCCAGGCGCCTACCGTAATGTTCTAACACCCGTGGATCTGATCCGTCAGTTTGCCACTGCTTGACCACCAGCGGACCCCACTTGTCAGAGATCCTGTGGTGCTTGTACTTGTCTGGCGATCCAACATACCGCACGCTGTTCCACAACGGGCAGGCTGCAAGCTCAGGGACGGGGCTGAGAACGCGGTTAAGGTACCCCGGGTATGAATACAACAGCGGGGCATAGCCCAGCTCCCGCGTTAGCACCTCGACCACGATAGCGTGCCCTACGGTGATCCTTTCATTGTACGCCTGCCTGTGGCTGGTCTTGAGATCTAGCATCTCCTGACCATAGGCCACAGTGCCATCGTTTCTAACGTGGTAGCCCTTGTGTTCAGCGTCAACACATTCAAGCAGATCTGAAGGTGGCAGCATGGCAAGCGCACGCAGGAAGTTCTCAGCCTGACGTTTTGCATGTTCCTTGAAGCCAGTCTTCCACCAGTGTTCAGTGCGTATGAATATGTACTTGGCTTGCGGCACACCAAGGCTGATGAGGTTGTTGGTGTGCGTGAATGCGTGCCTTGCCAGGTCCTTGTTGAGAGCCTCAATGGCTTTCACGTACGCAAACGCCAGCAGGCCAACAGCTTTCAAGGCAGGTAGGTTCAAGTTCTTGGGCTTTTGCCACCCCGAGATGTCAATGCCTTCAACCTGCAGTGACGGTCCACCGTACAGGGACACGTACCTTTCAAGTGTCTTGGATCCAAACCAACCGTCGTCTTTCAGCCCATGGGCTCGTTGAAATGCTTTGGTCTGGTAGTAGAAGTCCTGCGTGGCAGGATCCAGCCCCTTGAATGGGTTGGTGTCACAGCCGCCTGAACCAACAAGGCCACCGCCAAACCCATTGGTCCAGCCAAAATCTGTATTGAAACGTTGCGCCTTGTTGAACATGCTGCGTACTCTCAGGTTGTTGGTTGGTGTTGATTTATCTAGCGTGTCTGATTGTACGTTGGTGCATTGATAGGGCTTTGAAAAATGCGCCCTTATTATCAACCGCACCAGCACTTGCAGCTCGTTCCATGGCTGATTGAGCAGCTAGTACAGCGCCACCGTGGTCACCAGAGGCAAGGCACGTGGTGACCATTGCCATGTCATTATCATTGTCTGTCTGCTGTTGCGCTGTGAATACTGCCATTTCAATATATCCTTAGATCGGGGTTCCTGCCCTTTCTTTCAATTGGGTGACTGCAATACCAGCATCAAACAATGTGCCGGCACCAGTGAACTCAAAATGTTCAACGTTCATCTGATCATGAAAAACACTACCGCCACCGCCACCGCCGTCATCAAACACCGGATTATTTTGTCCGTCTGCTTGAAGTATGGCCATTGATCTCAAGACAGCGACCGCACCATTACTCAAGGTCACGGCTGTCCCTGACAGCCCAGAAAGCTGGAATGCGTCAATGGTTGCAACCTCAGCCACTAGTGCGCCACCATTGATATCAACAGGCCCCTGGACTAGTCCCCTAGCCAAGTTCATAACGCCAGCCACGATCTCAATGGCTGGGGTGTTGAAGTCAAACTGAGAAATTAGAAAGTTGTTTTGCATGCTCATCGCCCCTGCTGTCTGCAATAGCACAGCGTTAGGGTTCCCGCCCTGCGTGAGGAATTCTGTACCAGAAGCAAGTAGAATGCCGTTGACCTTGGTTTCAACGACGCTTTTAGCCCCCGCCCCTGCTGATGATTGATATGATCCGTTGCGCAATAGAACGACAGAAAAACCACTGGGCTCAATGTTGAGACAATTTTTATCTGCAGACTGCCTCATTGTTATGTTGCGCAATTCACGACGGCCAGCACCAGTGAAATTGAACTGACC
>Ga0114899_1000722_pt1 | contig 21915 bp, 15 predicted proteins | sample MalvireepMed_215_FD_83497 | JGI IMG/M metagenome (GOLD analysis project Ga0114899, IMG submission 83497) | Marine viral communities from the Global Malaspina Expedition - Malaspina viral metaG DeepMed_215 | ecosystem: Environmental > Aquatic > Marine > Oceanic | place: Mediterranean Sea...
AAAATATCTAGGTAAATTATTTGATATTCATATCGGCGGCGAAGACCATATTCCGGTACATCACTCCAATGAAATCGCACAATGCGAAGCTCGTCACGGCGGGCAAATGGCAAACTATTGGATGCACGGTTATTTCTTGCAGATCGACAAAGAGAAAGTCGCTAAGTCAGGCAAGTCACTGACGTTGAGTGAGCTGGAAAGAAAAGGATTTGACCCGATCACCTATCGTTATTTGGCGATGACCAGTCACTATCGAAGTCGATTAAATTTTACCTGGGATTCATTGGAAGCCGCCAACAATGCGATGGTTAGATTAAAACGTTTTATTAACTCATGGCCTGAAGATGGTAATGTCGATCAAAACTATTTAACTCAGTTTAAGCAGAAAATTAACGCTGATTTAAATATGCCACAAGCACTCGCAGTGATGTGGGAGTTAGTGCAATCGGATATTGACAATGCCGATAAGAAAGCGACCCTAATGCTGTTTGATCAAGTCTTGGGTTTGAAACTTGATGAAGTTGAATCGGCAGTTATTCCTGAAAGCGCGATTGAATTAGCTGAAATGCGACAAGCCGCTAGAGAAAATAAATACTGGGCTGAATCAGATCGCTTGCGCGAGGAAATAGCAGAACTAGGCTTTGTGGTAGAAGATACTAAAGATGGATATCGAATCGAAGCCAATTGATAAAAGCCACTTTGTTAGCTAGACTTTGATAGATTCACCGTTACATATAATTAATCGTTAAAGGGGTTAACCACTGTGAAATATCTGTCTCTAGTTTGCATATCAACTTTATTTTTCGGTTGTGGTGGTGGAAGCGACGATGATAGCGACGACGGCGTTGTTCCTGTAGTTGATAATGGCATATCACCTTCTGATAATGCCGACTTAGGAAGTTCATACAGCAATTCAACGACGGATATTTACGTCAGCAATTTTTCTATTCCCGGTACTGCAACCAGTGGGAATCTGAGAGACGCAATTGCATATTTAGACGCTGATGGTGACGGTGATACCGATGTCTTTATTGCCACGGGAGAGTATTTGTTAGAAGGAGAAGTTGACTCTATTTTAGCTCTCAACGACGGTTTTGGAAATTTCACTGCATCAACCTCAGAGTTTAATGATGATATGCCACCAGCGACTCATGCTAGAAAATCAATAGTTAGTGACTTTAACAATGACGGCTTGCAAGATATTTTTGTATTTGACCATGGGTTTGACGCCGACCCGTTTCCAGGCAGTCAGCCGAAATTGATAATTCAAGATTCAGTCGGTTCTTTTTCATGGCAAAAACTCACTGCTCAAACAGGGTTTCATCACGGTGGCGCCTCGGCAGATATTGATAACGACGGCGATATTGATGTTTTTGTTGGTGGCAATGACCCTTTCTTTTTTATCAATGATGGCAATACCAATTTTAGTAAAGTTGATGATCGTTTTGACAATAGTATCAATAAAGTTTTTGCTGCTGAACTAATTGACGTTGACCAAGATGGTTATATCGATCTATTACTTGGCGCGCACGAAAGAGACGGCGACCAAACTTCGATATACTGGGGAAGTTCGTCTGGCTCTTATAGTGAAAGTTTAAGGTTGATTATTCCTACCGTTGCTTCATATGGCGCAATACTCGACTTTGACGCGGAAGATTTTGACGGCGACGGCAATCGCGACTTGGTTATCAATAGAACAAGAGATGGTGATGACGGTAGCGCTGGCGGTTTTTATCAAGGGCGAAACATTCAGCTACTGTTGAGTAATGGTGGACGCAGCTTTTCTGATGTGACTTCGACAAATATCGATGATCCGGGCACAAATACTGACTTATGGTTTCCATGGGTAAGAGCGCAAGATATGGATAATGATGGTGATATTGATTTTGCGCCTGATGACGCAGCTCAAGGTTTCGGTTATATAAATGATGGTTCAGGGTTTTTTATCAAGTCAGAGCTTTAGTCTCGAATCCAATTTTTAAACTCTTCTTAAACTTCGAACAATATGACAAAAGTTCAACAAGCCTTACTTTCGTCATACAGCTCTAAACGGTGACTCTTTACACCACGGTAAACTGCCCCATCATTCCTGTATCTTCATGTCCCAGAATATGACAATGATACATGTATGCAGACGTGGCCGGTGCAAGATAATTAAATTGCACTAACACAGTTACTCCTTGAGTACCTCCTCTTGCCAATACTGTATCTTTCCACCCACTCTCTTCTGCAGCGGGTAAAGCCCCATCATCGCTTAAAATTAAAAAAGAACAGCCGTGCATATGAAACGGATGGTTGCCACCGCGAATATCCCAAATTTCGTAATCACCTTGATTAGTTGCGTGATCAATTCTGGCCATACTGAAAACCTGATCATTAATTTGACCCGCGGCTAAGTCAAATAAGCGATTAGCGGTCACTGTCACCGAAGCAAGTAACTCACTCACGTCGGGCACCGAATTCATCAAAGTAGGCAACGTTGGATTATCACTGTCTAATTCTTTAACAGCGATAGTTAACACATCGAAGTCACCTGGCAAGTTTTCATCCTGCGCTTCTTCATTACTGCTTTGGATAGCTAACTGTGTGCCTGCGGCATACCCGGTTAGATCGATGATAATTTCGTTACGCTCACCGGGCGTCATATACAATGAACTAATTTCAATAGGTTCATTTAGTAGCCCACCTTCGGTGCCGATTTTGTAAAATGAGCTACCATCACTTAAGGTAAAATTATAAAAACGTGCGTTAGAAGCATTTAGTAATCTGAACCTGATCCGCTTGGCTTCAACTTCCATCACCGGCTCCACCTTACCATTAACCAACATGGTATTGCCCGCAAATCGCCCACCGGGAATATTATCAACGCTGTAATCCAAGTTGCCGTCATCATCAAATAATTTATCTTGAATGATCACTGGAATATCATCGACCCCATAATCATTAGGTAAGTTAAGCGCGTCACTATCATCGTCGTCGATTAAGAATAGTCCTGCCAATCCCATATAAACCTGCCGACCGGTATTGCCATGAACATGACTGTGATACCAATTGGTAGATGCTTGTTGTGCGATTTCTAAAGTCGGCGACCAAGTAGTATTACTTTCGACCATTTGATAAGGGCCGCCGTCAACATCACCAGGAATATGCAATCCATGCCAATGTGAGGTGATAGCTTCATCGACGGTATTTTCGATACTAATATCAACCGAGTCACCTCGACGCACTCGAATCGTTGGGCCAAGGTAATTTCCATTGAACCCCCATGTGTCGCTAGGCACGCCTTCGAAAAATTCGGTGGCACCACTTTGCGCAGTAAGCGAAATTCCAGCACCAGTATCTTCAATTAATGGTGGGATAATTAATGTAGTCAGGCTTACCTCTTCTGGTTCGTTATCGTCACCTGTGTCTGGTTCAATGTCGGTATCAGTACCGCCGGTTCCACCTGAACCACAAGCAACTATTGAAGTTAAACCCAGCGCGGTTAAAACACTGCTAGTTGTTGATGATATTAAAAACTTTCTTCTGTCCATTACTGCTACCCCGGCGATTGATAAATCGAATGACTTAAGTGTAGACGACTTGTGTCTAATCAATATAAATCAGTTAGATAATAACCAGCGGAATTAACTCAAAAAACGAATCACTTCCTTATTGTTTCCTTATTCGCTCTCAATATAAAAGCCGACTTAGAAGAGTTTAGAAATAATGAGAGTAGTTTTTACTTTTGGTTAAGCGAAGTTGATTCACTATCGAACCAAATTAATAACTACTCAGCGCAGGATATAGACACTATACTGATTAAAATGAGAACTCTTGAATCATGAATAGTTTGTGGCATAAATCGAAGCTAATCCGCCCACTGTTGGCTATATTACTGTTGGCATCCTGCTTGACAGCGAAATTCTCTTTTGCAGATATCGACAACTTACGTTTACTCCGTCTTTCTCCTAACGAAGGGCTTTCACAAGGTAGTATTACCAGCTTATTACTTGATAATAATGGTTTTCTTTGGATTGGCACCGACGGTGGGCTTAATTTTTATGATGGCTACGAAGTTAAGCTGATTAAGGGTCCAGACGATATATTCGCCGATTCGGCTATCAGTTATCTTTTTCAGGACTCTAAAGGACTTATCTGGATCAGCACTCTGTATTCTGGATTATACTCTCTACAACCTGAAACTTTACGGATCCGTAAAGTATTAGATACCGCCAGCAAAACCGACCCCAATGATGTTAAAGAAGTTATTCACTTGGTTGAAGCACCAAATTCTGACCTATGGCTGGCGGTCAGTGACGAACTAATACTCTATCACCGAGAAACCGGCCAGACAGAAAGCCTATTCAATTTAAAAGAAGTCACTTCAGAGGCAAGCATCATACGGCGTCTGCTTATACGTGATGATGTTGTTTACATTGCAACCTCTGTTGGTCTATATGTGATGGACAGTTCCAGCAAACAATGGAAAGTATTGCCTTATTTGGATTTAGAAAAGCCAAACATTGACCAAATAAATGCCAAAGAACTCTATTTAGATAACCAGCAAACCTTGTGGGTAGGGACAGTTGAAGGACTCTACTCACTGCCGGTTAATAGCATCAAACAGTATATTGCAGATGAAATTCCGGCGCCATCAAGCCATATATGGGAGCCTTTCCGAAATATTTGGCGATTGCTACCTAATGAAAATGGATTTTATGTCGCGACAGATGATGGACTTTATTTACTGAAACAAGAAAGCGGTGAATTTAACCGACTCTGGCGCTACAACCAGTCGCGATATCAAATCTCAGAAAACAATATTCCCGATATGCTTCAGGACAATCAAGGAAACCTTTGGTTAGCTTCTAGAGGATCTGGCGCGTTTTATTGGGCACCAAAGACGGCGAGATTTCACAATATTCATCAAGGTAGCCCAACTTCTAACCCTTTAAGTCATGATACCGTTTGGAGTTTACTTCAGGCTTCTGATGAAAACTTGTGGATAGCCACAGAAAACGGATTAAACCGGCTTAACCTGAAAACCAACCAGTTAACAAATTTTCTGGTGAACCCTGATAAAAAAGCAATCGGTACTACCAGTAATATTGATATGTTAATACCAAATGATCCTAGTACCTTGTGGCTTTCAACCGCTGACGGACTGTTACTTTTTGACACCAAGTTAGAAAAAACAATCCCCTTGCCGCTCAAAAATGAAAAAGAGAACAAACTCTTGGCTGCTATTGGTTGGGGATATCATAAAGACAATCAGAATAGATTGTGGCTAATCAATGAAAAAGGATTTTTACGTTACGATCCAGAGTCTGCCAAGCTGGACCCTTTAGACTGGCTAAATAACAATCTTTCATCAGAATTTGCCAATGCTTTTCTAGGTAGTCTTCCTGGACGACCCAATACGATGCTAATTGGCACTGCCGGACAACTTTGGCTTTATAATGAATCCGAAAATAATTTAGAAAAGATATATCAAGTCACCCCTAACCAACCGCAAACATTTATTACGCCCGACAACTGGCTGGTCGATAATGACAATACTCTCTGGTTATCCATTAGTGGGCATGGGCTGATTGGTTTAGATATGAATAATTTCAGTGTGAAGTTTCGCTATGATGTGAACAATGGTCTACCGAGTAATATTGTTTATGCATTACAAATGGATAAACAAGGTGATATCTGGTTTAGCACTCATTCGGGCTTAATTGTCATGCGAGCGAAATCCCATCATTTCGAACAATTTAGTTTTGATGATGGTCTAGCTGCCAACGAGTTTAATGGGGGAGCAAAAGCAAAGTTGAAAGATGGACGACTAGTTTATGGCTCCATGAAGGGGTTAACAATATTCAAACCTGAAGCATTAAAAACTGTCGCAAAAAACAATATCGATATTAATATTACGGGTGTTTCATTAATGTCACGCGAACTCCCTCCTTATGTGACCAATATTGATCAAAAATCAATCGTACTAAATCACAATGATGTTGGACTTAAAATTAATTTTTCTAGCCTGAATTTCGAAAAACAAAACAACACTATTTATCGTATAAAATTGATCGGAAATGAAACCATTGATTACCCGAAGACAAAAGAAAACAGTATGACCTTCGCACAACTTGACTCAGGTGAATATGTTTTTTTGGTCAGCGCTATCAATCCTCAAAATGGTCTTGAGTCTTCGCCGGCAGAATTATTTTTAACGGTGAAATATCCGCCATTTCAATCTCCTCTAGCTTATGCAACTTATGGATTATTAGTACTTTCAATATTCTTATATTGGCTACATAGTCGCAGGCTACGACAAATATTATTAAAAAAGGCCCACAAAGAAGTTTTGGCGAGTGAAGAGCGATTACAATTGGCATTGAGAGGCAGTGGCAGTGGCGAGTGGGATTGGTTAGCTGATTCGAACCAATTGTTTGAAAATAGGATCAATGATGAACTAGGGTATGATTATCCGAAAAACACTTTTAGCCTTTCACAACGTATTGAATTAATTCACACCAATGATAAAAATGAGTTTTTAGCAAATTGGGAAAACTTTGTTTCTAAACCTGAGACCAGTTTTGAATTTACTTATCGCTTAAAAACGAATGATGATGAATGGCTTTGGTATCACGACCTTGGCCGAGTTGTAGCAATAAGTGATGATGGTAAACCTTTGCGTGTAGCTGGAACCTATAGCAATATTACGGAATCTCGTGCCAATCAAGAAAAAGCAAAACTATTTGGCGAAGCATTTAAACAAACTAGAGATTGGGTGGTTATTTTGGATAACCGCTTTAGACCGATTGCGGCCAATCAATCATTCTATGATGCTTTTGAGGTTTCAGAGCGAGAACTCTTTTCTTCCTTTGTGTACACATTAGGCATAGATAAGAATAAATTGCGCTTTTATACTCATTTACTGAGCACACTGAGTCCCAATGCACACTGGCAAGGTGAAGAGCTTGTGGTAACCAAGCAAGGATTAGAATATCCCTCTTTAATAAAAGTAAGTGCTATTTCTGATAATGCAATTGATATTGAGAATTTTGTTGTTGTTATCACTGATATTAGTGAACAGAAAAAAGCTGAAGGCAAATTGAGAGCGCTTGCGAATTACGACGGCTTAACGGGTTTGCCCAATCGAATGTTGTTGCTTGAAAGAATGCATCACGCCTTTAATATAGCCAACCGTTCCGGCAAAAATTTAGCTGTATTTTTTATTGACCTTGATCGTTTTAAACACATAAACGATTCTCTTGGTCATGACGCTGGCGACATTGTTTTACAAGAAGTTGCTACCAGACTTAAAAATGTTTTACGTGAAGATGATACCGTTGCTCGTTTTGGAGGAGATGAGTTTATTGTCTTATTAGAATCCTACTCTAATCCCGATGATATTAGTCATATCGCGCAAAAAGTTATAACCGCTGTCGATCAACCAATTCAGTTAAACAACAATCAATTAAGAGTGTCGCCAAGCATTGGAATTGCGCTCTACCCCAATGATGCAAAAAATTCAAATGACTTACTCAAGTTTGCCGATGTAGCTATGTATCATGCAAAAGAAATTGGCGGTAGAGACTTTTACTTTTTTGATGAGTCGATGAATCAAACAGCGAAAAATCGATTGTCACTTGAAAACAAAATGCGCCAAGCTTTAATCGATAATGAATTTAGCAACTTTTATCAGCCTATTATTAAAACTGGCGCAAATGATATTGCTGGTTTTGAATTGCTACTACGTTGGTCAACAGCTGATGGTATGATTTCACCGGCAGACTTTGTTCCTATTGCAGAAGAAATCGGCCTCATAATTCCCATGACAATTAATTTACTCGAGCAAGGGCTCAAAGATTTAAAACAATGGCAACAATCAAACCCTTCTATATATCTTTCAGTCAATTTATCGGCCAGGCATATAGAACAACCCTCATTGATTGAAGAGGTGAAGAACTTACTGCAAACATCTCAAGTACCTGCATCAAGTTTACGCTTTGAAATAACTGAAGGCAGTCTAATGAGGGATCATAAAAAATCGACAGAAATTATGCGCGCTTTAAATGATATTGGGATCGAGTTTTCTTTAGATGATTTTGGAACAGGTTACTCATCACTTCAATATTTAAAAAGGCTACCTATTAGCGTTATCAAAATTGACCGCAGCTTTATCAAAGATATTGGCCTCGATAGTAATAACGAGGCAATTATTGACACTATTTTATTGATGGCTAAAAGCCTTAATAAATGCTGTGTTGCCGAAGGCGTTGAAAGTAAGCAGCAACTAGATTATCTAACTGATCGTGGTTGTGACTTTATTCAAGGGTTTCTTTTCTCAAAACCGATGCCTGCTAATGCCACGTTAGATTTTATTGACCATTATACTCCAACCTTTAAATAGCAACTCTTGTAGCTAACTCGTTAAATTATAAAACTCTAAATGTTCGATTCAATATTAGAAGCAATAAAAATTGCTTCTAGTTAAATTACTTATTGTTTATTCGTAGTGAGGGGTTGGACGCCAAGGGTAAGGTCCCATCCACATATCCAACATTACCCGTAAAGCGTTCATTGGTAACCACTCTTTATAACCAACCCAATTTTTGTATTTCTCTAATTTAATTTTATTTGGGATGGCTTCAAAAGATGTACCCTTTTTAAATTCAGCGATTACCGCAGCTTGTAGGTCTTGAATAAACTCTCGATTTTTAACCACATCCGACTTATCGCCAAATGGTGTTTTAGCGTGTGAGTGAGAAAAAATAGCGGTGTTGAAATCCATCTTTTCAATTTCAGTCAGCGCTCTAGTCCACTCGCCGATATTAAAGTCTGGCACGATAGTGAAAAGCACACGATTAGGCGTCACTAGATCGGCAATATAAGTCACTTTTTCTTTCGGTAAAATCGAAAGGGTCATGCCCATTCCATGACTCATTCCTAAGTAATGCAGTTCGATAGTTTTATCGCCTAAGACGATGTCTTTTCGTTTTCCTGCCCAAACTTCATCTGGTAGAGCAAGCTCTGGGTGTGGGTTACCTTTCATCCATTCGTAAGCTTCAACATGGGCTAGAATTTTTGCGCCTTGGTCTCGAAATACTTGGGCGCCACCGGCATGATCCCAGTGGTTGTGACTTTGGATCACATAGCGGACCGGCTCATCTGTGATCTGCTTTATCGCTTTCAACATCCCTTTGGAATGTTGAGTATTGGCAGAATCAAAAACAATCACGCCCTCTTTGGTTACCACAAACATCGAGCTGAACCCGTGACCAGGACCGTATTTATATACGCCATCGGCCGCTTTCCATACGTGCTCTTGCGCCAACCCACTCTTCATCATTAACAGTGAAGTGAAAATTAGCCCCATCGTTATTAATACACTTTTTTTACTTAACATGATTTACCCTCTATTTGTTTAGTCGCTTTAAATTCACACCTTCTTTACCAAGGCTTTCAACTATCAAGCGCCTTTGCTTACATCGACTCATTGAACTGGTAACCAGTTTGACAGGTTCCAAAAACTTTACTAGACGGCCATTTTGAACAATACTGTTCACTAAAAGTGAACGCGTGCAAAACTAGGTATTACAATGGAAGAGCTAAAGAGAATCGGTATTTTTACCAAAGTAGTCGAGGCACAAAGTTTCTCTGAAGCGGCTCGTAGAATAGGCGTCGCTAAGTCGGCCGTGAGTAAACAGATCAGCTTACTGGAACAAGAAGTCGGGGTACGATTACTCAACCGCACCACTCGTGGTTTGAGTCTAACCGAGGCTGGTGAGATTTATTATCGCCATTGCGAGCAAATTATTAATCGAGCGGATATCGCGCTTAACGAGCTACGCCAATATCAAAATCAACCCACTGGCACATTGCGAGTTTCTAGCCCGATATCATTTGGAAAAGCCCTATTAATTCCGGTGATCAAAGAGCTACGAACGGTTTACCCGTTACTCAATATAGATCTACAACTGAACGATCAGGTTGTTAACATGGTTGAACAAGGCATTGATCTCGCTGTACGAGTAGGAACACTTCAAGACTCCAACTTAATTGCTAAGAAGTTATGCGATACCCCAGTGGTAGTTTTTGCTTCGCCTGAATATCTAGCCCGAAATGGCACACCACAAACACCAATGGACTTATCCAATCATCAGTGGATCAGCTTATCGATCCTCTCTTCTCCCATTGTTGGTTCATTTCAGCATAAAAAAACTCGACAACAATATGACCCAGAAGTTAGTGGAAACCTCAAGATCAACTCAGTCGATGCCGTTATCGACGCAGCGCTACAAGGCTTAGGCGTTGCCGCTATGGTAAAAACCACTGTGTTTCAAGAATTACGTGAGGGCAAGTTGGTACCGATATTAGAAGATTATGAATTGGGGGCAAGAGGCATATATGCAATTTACCCCCATAGAGAACACCTTCCGCCTAAAGTCAGAGTGTTTATGGATTTTCTAGAAAAGCATTGCGCCAGCGCAAGCTGGGCCCTGCCAAAATAATCATACCGCTTCGGCGACAGTCTTTTTCGATATCGACAACGACCTTAAAATATCTAACAAGGTATTTGGCTCAGATCGCTTGGTGTAGTCTCCATCGGCAAACAGGTAAATGATTTCCTTGTTAGGTTTAATAATCAAAGTGGTCGGTATGGGTAGTTCAAACTTAGATTCACCATTATGTTTTTCAACGTCAATATCAAAAGTTAAGTAAATATCTTGAAGCGATTTAGGCAAAGTAAAAACCAGTCCTAGCTCTTTAGCATAGCGACTGCCTTCATCAGAGAACACCTCAAACGAAACGCCATTTTTTTGCTTAGTCTGTTCGATATGCGAGACCGACTCAGGTGACATCGCGATAATGTTTGCACCTAACTCTCTAATTTCATTGGAAATCGATTCGAGCTCTTGTAACTCGAGATTACAGTATGGACACCAGCCCCCGCGATAAAAGCTAATGACAAGCGGTTTACCATTTATCAACTGTTCAAGTTCAACTTGATCTCCACTACTGGATAGTAATTGGCCATTAGGCAGTTCTTGACCGACTTTTATCGCTTGAGAAATAATATCTGAAGCGATTAATTTGTCGGTTTCCTGATTCATTACTTCTAAAAGATCACTGGGAACATTCGTAGTGAATTCTTGTTTTAGTGCGTCTAATCGTTTTTGAAAGCTCATAATGTTGCTCCTATATTGTTAAGTTTCGTTTTCATATATTGAGAACAAAGTTGATTTTATTTCAGAAGGAACTAAAATAACAGTACGCACCTTTTAGTTCCCGCCAAGAACGGAGTAAAACCTTGTATCAATTACCTTTGGACCAATCTAAAGCAACCCCCAATGTGTTTAATGCTAAATGCCCTGCGCGATATTTAATGGGCATGCTGACGGGAAAGTGGAATCTATTGATTATTGACGCGCTGGCGACGCGGCGGTGGAGAAATGGTGAGCTATTAAGAAAGATTGACGGCATTTCTCAAAAGATGCTCACTCAGACTTTGCGCGGTTTAGAAGAGTTAAATATTGTGACTCGAATCGATATGGGAACAATACCGCCTCATGTTGAATACGAGCTAACCGAACTAGGCATGGAGCTAAGAGAAAAGATCTGTTCTTTTGACCGCTGGGTAGAGCTTAATATGTTTGAAATGATCAAAGATAATGAGTCGGTTTCGATCGAATATTTATAGAGTAGAAGCTGACTGATGTTTTTAGAACAAACAAAGAATTTAAAGAAGGTAGAAAATAACTGGACTATTTGTTCGCGGTGCCACGGCCAAGGTCAAAAAAGGAAGCGACTGCGCAAGAAAGTGAAACTTCGTTACCAAAGGGAGCTAGAGCTATTCGAAAAAACGAATAATACAATTAAACCTCCAATTCGACCTAAGGGTCACCTCGACTCTTGTTTAAGCTGTAATGGTTCTGGGTTGCTTCATTCCGTTGACCAACCACAATCGATTAAAGCATCTGATAATAAAAACTTCCCACATCTTGCCATTATCGGCGGCGGCATTGGTGGAGTTGCGCTTGCTGTTGCTTGTTTGCACCGAGGAATTCCTTTTACACTTTATGAACGCGATACTGGATTTGATGTTCGGTCACAAGGTTACGGGCTCACCTTGCAACAAGCCAGTAAAGCAATTGAAGGTCTGGGAATTTTCTCATTACAACAAGGTGTCATTTCGACCAGGCACCTAGTTCATACAACCGAAGGAAAAGTGATCGGTGAGTGGGGGATCAGAGATTTAGAGGCTTCAGAATTTAGAGCGTCACCAAAGCGAACCAATATCCACATAGCCAGACAGTCGTTACGTTTGGCTTTACTGCAACAGCTGGGTGGGCATGATGCGGTAAAATGGGGCCACCAACTGGTAGCTATTAAAGAACATCAAGGGAGTACTGTTGAACTGAGCTTTCAGATTGAAAGTGAAGGCAAAACAAAAATAAAGACCAGCAATGCTGATCTTGTTGTAGGAGCCGATGGTATTCGAAGCTCGGTGCGAAAATTAATGAATGGTGAAGAAACAGCTTCATTAAATTATTTGGGTTGCATTGTTATTTTGGGAATTTGCTCCTTGGCCGATCTGAAAGGTACAGCTATGAAAAAAGATGGCGTTCTCAATGACAATTTTTTTCAAGATGGTTTGCTCGACTCGGCCACAGTATTCCAAACCGCCAATGGCAATGAACGGATTTACATAATGCCTTATTCAAGAGACGCAGTGATGTGGCAACTAAGTTTTCCAATGGCTGAAAAAGAGGTTACTGCGTTAAGCGCCAAAGGCGCTCAAGCACTTAAACAAGAAGCAATCGATCGATGTCAGTGGCACACGCCCATTCCTCAAATTTTAGAGACGACCTTAGAATCTGAGGTTTCTGGTTACCCCGTGTATGATCGAGCGCCACTCGATCCAGAATGGTTAAAACAAAACGCTCATGCAACTTTGATTGGCGATGCGGCTCATCCAATGAGTCCATTTAAAGGACAGGGAGCAAATCAAGCGCTGTTGGATGCATTGGCACTGGCTCGAACGATCACAAAAAGTTGTTGGCCCTCATCTGGATGGAGAGATAAAGGAATAAGAAAAAGTGTACTAAATGAGTTTGAATCAGAAATGCTAGAACGTACGACAGGCAAAGTGAAAGAGTCTGCGGAAGCGGCAAAGTTTCTTCATTCCGACATCGCGCTTTATGAAGGAGACGAACCTAGAGGCAGGTGTTTGCAGAGAAAATCAGAAAATGAACAAGAATAATATAAGATTTACTCAAACTCAGTAGCAATCTATTTGTATTAAAACTGTCACCAAATAGTTTATCGTCGAAGACTCTTTTGTGATGTGAAGAGCCAATGAACAGATATTTGAAAAGAAGTATAATTGCTCCTTTTAATGATTATTGAGTTGTGTGAAATCCTTAATAACCTTTGACTTTAACTGACCATTTTTTTTGTATCTCTCTACTGTGCCACTCCAAACAGTTTCAGGGTGCTTCATAATCTGACCTAGTATCACATTGATATGTGGAAATGTAATTCTCTCCATTGCCTTATCAATTGGAAGCCACATTATCTCCTCTATATTATCGGGACTCTTCAAAGTTCCATCGATGACTTTTACTTTGTAAAAATGCCTAGTAAGGTATTTGTCTCTATTTTTTAATGTGAAAGTACCTCGTAAGTCTGGTGTAGTTATTCTTAACCCATACTCAGCAGCCTGATCGTGAAGTTCTTTATTAATGTTCTTTTTATTCTTGCTGTATAACCCCTGAGTAACCCAATAGTCAGTATTCTTGATTTTCACTACCATAAGCTCATTATTCTCATTGAATATAAGTAGTCTATGGAAATCGGGATTATCATCCTCGCGCGCGAATACAGAAGAGGATAGTAAGAATATAATCAGTAATAAATTCTTCATATTTTATTTTTCTTCAGGTTCTTGGCTATCTGTTATTACTTCTTTGTGATTAGTTGGGAATAAACCTGTAAACATGAATGAAACAATAGCTGATAAGGTTTTCAAGAAGTTTTTCATTTAAGCTAACCAATTTTGAGAACAAGTAAGGACTCTATGCGTTTGACGGATTGGGTTATCGTAGCAGGAGGTTCCTGCGTAAACTGCCTTTCTTCTGTAACAGTATATTATCTTGACCTAAATAGACCAATTAACTAGATAGCCTCAATGGATAAACTACTTATTTATCCGTTGTTACAATTGACCTTTTACTGAATAAGCACTGTGGGCTTGCGTGTTTTACTTAAAAAGTACAAAATATAGCACCCATTTTACGAACACTAATAACTTGTTAGTAATCTTCAGAGTTAAATCTGTTGAAAAATGATGATGAGATTCAATTCACTTAAAATTCTTGCGTTACTGTCCAGCTGGCTGTTTATTCAGACTGCTGCGCTTAACCATGAGCTTAGTGAAGAGCATTTGCATGCTAAGACTAATCATCTTTGTCTAATTCAAGCGGCTCACCTCGATGATATCATCGCTGATGAACAGTCCCTTGAAGTTATTGCACTTGTCGCAAGTTATTGCACTCCAGAAACGCAATCTCCTTTTTCAGTTTTTAACACTAACTTTTCTAACCACCCAGCCAGAGCACCACCGACTCACTCCTTCGCTTAATTACAAAATAACAACATTATTTAAAATCTGTTTTTAGCAAGCAGGTCCATTTCGTGATCACCTGCTGTTTGGAGTCAACAAATGAAAAAGAAATTTATCATCGCTGCGATGAGCGCGGCACTATGGACTAATTGTGTTTCGGCAAAAATTATTCAAGGGCAAGTTTTAAGCGCCGACGGCGACCAAATGAGCCAGATTGTCTTAAAAGTCAGAGGAACCTCAATCCAGACAACAACCGATCAACAAGGAAAATTTCAACTTGATTTAGCGCCAGGTAATTACACTTTAGATGTCGAAGGAGGAAGCCAAGCACACTTCCATCAAGACATTGAAGTTAAAGCGCAAGGTAGCGAGCAAGTGCTTATCAGTTTACAGTCGGAAGCTGAACATAAATTGGTTATTCGAGCCAACCCGCTTGAGCACACAGCACTTGATATGGCCACGCCGACAATCTTAATGTCGGGCGAAGAGCTCATTATGAAGCGTGCCGGCACTCTCGGTGAAATCCTTCAATTTGAACCAGGCCTTAGCATGTCTTCTTTTGGTGCCGCGGTTGCAAGACCTGTAATAAGGGGCTTGGGCGGCGCACGTGTACAAGTGACTAACAATCAAATGATCGTGCAAGATGCTTCTTCAACCAGTGCCGACCATGACGTGGGCTTTGAGCCTTTATTAGCAGAACAGATCGAAGTGGTTAAAGGGCCTGCCACTTTACTTTATGGCAGTGGCGCGATTGGCGGCATTATTAATGCAACCGACAGAAAAATTAACCCTGATGTGATTACAGAACTAACCGGCGGCATTGAATTAAGATTAGGCGATAGCGCAACCGGTGAAAAGTCGATGGTATTCTCACTAGACGGCGGAAACGACAATTGGAATTGGCATGTGGATGGTTACAATAACCAATCTGACGATTTTGCTATTCCCGGACACGCTGAGTCTGAAAGGCTGCGCGAGCTTGAAGAAAGTGAGCACGAAGAACATGAAGGTGAGAATGAAGAAGAGCACCATGAAGAGCATGACGAAGAATCCAGCGGCACAGTTGAAAACACTGCGGTAGATACTCAAGGCGGAAGCTTCGGTTTGACTTATGTTGCGGACTGGGGATATTTCGGCGGCGCGATTAGTCAGACTGATAAAGTCTATGGCGTTCCAGGTCATGCTCACCATGAAGAAGAAGGTGAAGATGAGCACCTTGAAGAAGAGCACCATGACGAAGAACATGACGAAGGTGTTCAAATAGATATGAACCAAACCCGATACGATTTACAGGGGCAGGTTAATAACTTAAATGAATCATTCGATAGCGTTTTTGTTGGTTTTTCATTGACCGATTATGAACATGAAGAACTTGAAGGCGAAGAGATAGGAACCCGTTTCGAAAACGAAGCGTGGGAGTTCAAGTCTTATGTAAAACACAATGACTGGAGTGGCTGGCAAGGTGTTTGGGGGGTACAATTTACCTCACGGGATTTCGCCGCGCTAGGCGATGAAGCATTTGTTCCACCGTCTAAAACGCAATCTCAAGCGGTTTATTTTCTGGAAGAAAAAACATCAGGTGACTTGAAGTGGGAACTTGGTCTACGTTGGGAAAATATCGATATTGAAACAGACTCTAAACCAGACCGTAGTGACTCTGGATTGAGCCTGTCATCGGGTATTGTTTACTCTTTGAGCAGTCATAATAAACTCGCATTTAATTACTCTAGAGCTGCTCGATTTGCCAGCGTAGAAGAGCTTTACTCTCAAGGGCCACACTTGGCTACCCAATCATATGAAATTGGAAACTCTCGGCTAGGTAAAGAAACTTCCAACAATATTGATTTCTCTTATCGATTTGAAACGGAAAAATTAAATGGTGAAGTTAATCTTTATTTAAATCAGTTTGACGACTTCATCTATGGTGAGCTTGTTGAGCAAGGTCATAGTTGCGTATCAAATGACGCGGCATTAGAAGCGGAAGCAGAAGAGTTACAACTAATCTGTTACCAGCAACAAGACGCAGAATATAAAGGAATTGAGGTTCAGTTAGACTACCGACTAGATGCGTGGGACGGACATGAAGTTACTCTAGGAATGTTTGGCGACTATACCTTAGCAGAGTTAGATAACGGCGAATATATACCAAGGATCCCGCCAATGAAATATGGACTAGAACTAACTCATAATGTTAATGCTTTTTCTTCACAAATAAATTGGACTCGTTTTGGCAAGCAGAGTAAAACAGGGACTAACGAATTGGCGACCGATAGTTTTGAAATGTTGGATTTGGAGTTCGCCTATCGGGTGACGTTTGAAGCTGATGATCTATTTATATTTTTCAAAGCGAAAAACTTACTTGATGAAGAAGCACGAGACCATTCTTCTTTCTTGAAAGATTTGGCGCCAAGAGTTGGCCGGAACTTTTTAGTCGGCGCTAGATATACTTTTTAGTTTTAATTTATTTCTAAGGGTATAAAACTAAAACACTTGCTCTTTATTAAAAATGAAGAGCAAGCTTGTCAAACTCAATGAATATTATTCTGCTCAATTGCTCGCGGTATCACGATTAATAGTCATTAAAGATAGTACAAAACCTTTGGCAGCCAGCCAGATAATTTGAAGAGAATTGATTTAAATAAAAAATAACCAGAGCCAGCAGCTTATTAAAATAAGGTACTGGCATTTCGTTAGGTTCAGACTGTTACATCTTTACAATCTATATGCCATCGCTAGCGAGCAGGTCGCTTCTCTCTTTCTTGAACGCGGTATATTGTGTCCAAGCCAACAAAGATACTACCAAGTTAACCACTAATATCATCACGGCGCCAACATTGGTCATTTTGTCGTTTAACAAAAACAACAAGACGCAAGTTATCAGTACCCAAGCGACATCGGAAAATACCACTGAAAGCGTAAGTTTTTCCGCCAAAACTTTAACTTTAGTCATCGCGAGTAATTGAACAGTAAATAATAATAACCCGACACCTATCGCCAACATTAACCATTCAGGCGCAGAAAACTGCGAACCAAACCACTGTCTAAATAACACTATTGTTATTCCGCTAGTACTTGAAAAAACTGCATTGGCCAATAACGCTTTATTTAACATAATTATTCCTCTCGTTGTTAACTGCTAACTTCACTTCAATTTACTTTAAAAACGTATAGCAAATATATCACTTTAAAAAACTATAGTAAAGTTTTATACTCCACCCATGAAAAAAAGAAGCTACAAACAAAATTGCTCACTCGCATTTGCCAGTGACTTATTAGGTGAACGTTGGACACTTCTATTGTTCAGAGAGTTACTGATCCAGCCTTGCCGATTTAAACAACTCAATCAGTGGCTTGCAGGCATGGGCACAAATTTGCTCACTAATCGACTAAAGGAACTTGAGCACGATGGTATGATCGAAAAGCTAGATCCTGAGAGTAAGCGCTCACCATATCAATTATCGAAAACAGGTATTGATGTCGAGCCAATTATTTTATCTTTGATCCGCTGGGGTTATCTCCACGGAGAAACACAACAAGATTATGCCCACTTTGACCACTGGGACTTATTGGCGATGAAAGCGTTTTTTAATCCCACGCTAGGTAACAAAACAGCCTGCTTACAATTCGACCACCCCACACTAAATGCTTGGGTTAAGGTTTCATCGGAAGGCTTTAGTCATGGAATGGGCTTTAATGAATCCGCAAAAATAACAATTAATACCAACATTCAAACTTTTCAGCAGGCTCTTACCAGCGGCCAATATGTCGAAAATACTGAAGTTAAAAACTTTATCCAATGGTTTGAGGTTCCTGAGCGGGAGTTACAACAATTTTAGTCTTTGGCCGTTACTAAAGCTTAGCGGTTAAGGTAACACTAGAGTTTGCTTGTAGATGTCGTCACTCGCCGGCGCTTGGATCGAAAGATATAACGCTTCACCATTTGGGTTGATATCAAAACTGGTTTTACTCCAATCGACATTTCCCTTAAAAATGACTTGGCTTTCACCGGAGATCAGGTCCTGCTTAATCAGGTTAGTTTGTGAATTATCACCACCAATAAAATAGAGTTGATTTTCGAACAGCATCCAGTTCTTCCAGCTATGCTCTGGAAATTCTTGCCATACTAATTCAGCCTCACCCCCGAACAAAGGTAACCGCCATAAGCCTTGCCCCTGACGGGTAAAATAAACAAAATCACTAAACACTGGAGAGTATGGTGAATATCCAGTCGCTTTAGTCAATATTTCAAACCTATCGCCAATGATTGAAATTCGGCAGATCTGCCATACTTGCTCAATTTGGCAGCTCGCTATCAGCCACTCTGGATGTTTGCTCCAACGCACACCCTCTAGCGTATGTTCACCAGTTGCTTGCCGCTTCAGTTTGTTTTCATTCAAGTCGAAGGTATAAAACTGAGTCAAGAGGTCGACTTGAACCGCTAGTAAAATTTTTGAAGCATCTGGCGACCAAGAAATATTAGTAATGCCAGATTTCGGTAGATTGGTGAGTTGTCTTTGGTTACTGCCGTCGAGATCGGCTAGCCACAATTGATCTGATCCGGTTCTATCTGCGGAAAAAGCAATCAGCTCCCCGTTAGGAGAAACTTTGGGCAAGCTTTCATTTCGAGTCGAGGTGATTAGCGGAGTTGGAGTGAAAGTTTGTGCCGAGCTACCCTCTGCTCGCAAAGACAAACTCACAATATTGCGCACTGATTGTGACTTTGCATGAACTAACACAGCAGTGTCGCGGTGATAGTCTATTCTTCTGTAAGAGCCTTGGCCAATTAGGGAATCACTGCCGTTTTTTAGCGACAACAGGCGTAGTGCTTGATCAGCTTCGCGGTCTAAAGAATAAATAACCGAATCACTATTAAACCATGCGATCCCAAACACATTGTTCTGTTGTTTCAGTTTGGTTAATTGTTGCGCTTTGATTTGGCTTTTAATATCTGCTTTTCTGTCAGTTTTTCCATCAGCTTTTCCGTCAAGAGCTAAAACAAATACCGCCGAATGATGGCTGGGTTTTAGTTGCCCTCTTACAAATAACAATCGCTTTCCGTCGGGCGAAACTCTGGGACTATAGTCGGTGGTTCCGTCTAGTAAAGGGAAGCTAATTTGGCGAGTATTGCCTTGATGCAGATCGGCCATCACCAGTGCTCTTTTTTGTGGCGTGATGTCTTGAGTAAAAAATAGTTGCTTACTATCACTCGACCAATCGAGAGACATCATAAATCGGTTAGAGCAATCACCGACCTTGAACTGCTCTGCCATCTTGTTTAGTTGAAGCCAGTAGACCTCACAAGTTTGTAATTGTTGGCTATATTGAGTGAAAGCCAGCTTTTCGCCATCAGGAGAAAACCTTGGCGCAAATTGCTTTAAGACTGTTGCACGATTAAAAGGTACTTTTGCGAGCAACTGTTGATTGCCTAAACGACTTAAGACAATTTGTGATACATCTCTTTCCGGCGCGGTATAAACATAAGCTAGAGTAGAACCGTCGGGCGATATTGTCGGCGCGTTTTCAATTCCAGCTTCGCTTGTGACAGGGCTAGCTTCAGAAAATTTAATTGAGGTATCGGGGCTAGCCGTCTGCAGCGTATCGTTGCCTTTAAAACCTAAATAAGCGACGACAATAAAAACCGAAACCAAAAAACCTGTTAACCAAGGATTAAACTTTGACGTTTTATTTGAGTTGGCAGCCAGCTCATGATTTTTGGCCGTTTCATTTTTAACCGCTGCTTCGGCCAACCAGCGATAACCTGCTTTAGGTAAAGTCTCGATATATTTAGGATTTTTGGGATCATCGCTAAACACTTTACGAAGGTCCGAAATCGCTCTAGCGATCAGTTGCTCGCTCACCATCACATCCGGCCACACCAATTGATAAATCTTTTCTTTGGTTACTGGTCTTCCAGAATGGATCAACAATACTAACAATACGTCCTGCATTTTTGCAGTGATGCTAATCGGATTATCGTTAACTATTAACTGACGACTCGGCGCATCAAGATACCACTCACCTAATTGCCACTGCTCTGTTCTGGCTTGCGCTAGATCCATTAATTTTTATTACCCGGTTGAATGGTTATATATATCAGAGTTTAAGAACAAGCCTATATTCTCATATTCGTTAGCCACAGCCAACAGAGCTAACTTGTTGTTTTAATTGAATTTCATAAAAATTGAATAAGGATTGAAAGCATAATTCATGGTAAAGCTCCAAATAGAAGCTCATCTTGGTCAACAGTAATCAAATTCAGTAGCTAATTTAAACACCCCGTTTAAACAGTCATCATTTATACAACCAAGAGGACGATTATGTTGAACTCACAATCACTTCAGAAAGCCTTAGTCACAGTTGCTTTGGTTTTACTCACATTTTCCAGCAGTAAAGCGGCAGCAGACAAAGAATTGCCAGCCCCACAATACGACTCTAAAAAAGCCTCAATGTGGATCAATAAAATGCTAGAAACTCATGGCAAAAAAGGCCCTTGGCAAACCAGTGAAAATTTTAGTTTTAACCATACGCTTTATACTCTGAATTTTCCTGGAGAATATAACCCTTGGTGGATTAGCCAAGAGCAATATCAACACAAAGACCGCCGCGGTTATCATTACTACCCGATGGAAGACTCACTGTTGGTGTTTAAGAATCATCAAACCTTCTTTCAAAATTGGAATTTACCCAATCCGCCTGGAATGATGCCCTTCTTCAATTATAGATTTGTGCTGCTGCCGTGGTTACCGCTAGAAAAAGGCGCGGTGCTAAGTTATACCGGCAAACGCAAATTGCCCCAAATTGAAACACCTTTTGAAACGGTTAAACTTCAGTTCATTGCGGGCGCGACTCAAACCCCAAATGATTACCTACGTTTATATATCAATCCGGAATCTGGCCAATTAAAAGGGGTTGAATACAACTCGACCTACGCACCATTTTTAGACGGTATGGGGGTCAGCGGTGACCAATTCGGTCCAGGCTTTCATGTTTACGACAGTTTTCAAAAAGTTGAAGACATCTTAATTCCACAAAGATACAGCACCTATTTTAGTGAAAACAAAGCAGGCGTTCATGCCATCACCAATATCTCGCTGACAAAACCTTTTGATGAAAAACTAGCGCACCGCGCAGGCGGATTTGAAGCCGTTACAGCTCACCCAACCAAACGTATGATGAAAACCAACCAAGTAGGAAATAAATAATGAAAACATTAATTCAAACACTAGCGATCATACTTTTTTTATTCGGCTCACTAAACTGCCATGCGGGAAAGTTTTTTGCTAGCAATGGCGTCGCAATCAAAGGTTACGATC
>Ga0114899_1000723_pt1 | contig 21871 bp, 19 predicted proteins | sample MalvireepMed_215_FD_83497 | JGI IMG/M metagenome (GOLD analysis project Ga0114899, IMG submission 83497) | Marine viral communities from the Global Malaspina Expedition - Malaspina viral metaG DeepMed_215 | ecosystem: Environmental > Aquatic > Marine > Oceanic | place: Mediterranean Sea...
AGGGAAGGGCCATATCGTGACCAGAAAGAACCGTATCACCTCTGAAGAGGCGCTTGCCTTTCACCTTGAGCCGACGCCCGGCAAATTCGAGATCTCGGCGACGGTGCCGATGACCACCCAGCGAGACCTCAGCCTCGCCTATTCCCCCGGCGTGGCGGTGCCCTGCGAGGCGATCGCGGAAAACCCCGAGACGGCCTATGACTACACCAACAAGGGCAATCTGGTTGCGGTGATCTCAAACGGGACGGCGGTGCTGGGCTTGGGCAACCTCGGCGCGCTGGCGTCCAAGCCGGTGATGGAGGGCAAGGCGGTTCTGTTCAAACGCTTTGCCGATGTGAACTCGATCGATATCGAGCTTGATACAGAGGATACCGAGGCTTTCATCAACGCCTGCAAGCTGATGGGCCCAACCTTTGGCGGCATCAACCTCGAAGACATCAAGGCGCCTGAGTGTTTCATCATCGAACAGCGTCTGAAGGAAGAAATGGACATTCCCGTCTTCCATGATGACCAGCACGGCACAGCGGTGATCTGTGCCGCGGGGCTGATCAACGCGTTGCATCTGTCGGGCAAGAAGATCGAGGACGTGCGCATCGTGCTCAACGGGGCGGGGGCGGCGGGCATCGCCTGTCTGGAACTGCTCAAAGCGATGGGCGCGCGGCATGACAATTGCATCATGTGCGACACCAAAGGTGTAATCTATCAGGGTCGTACCGAGGGTATGAACCAGTGGAAATCGGCCCATGCCGCAAATACTGAGCTGCGCACGCTTGAAGCGGCGATGAAGGGGGCGGATGTGTTCCTTGGGGTTTCGGTCAAGGGCGCGGTGACGCCTGCGATGGTCGCCTCCATGGCCGATAACCCGGTGATCTTCGCCATGGCGAACCCAGATCCAGAGATCACCCCCGAAGAGGCGCATGAGGTCCGGATGGACGCCATCGTCGCCACCGGGCGGTCGGATTATCCGAACCAAGTTAACAACGTGCTGGGCTTTCCCTATCTCTTCCGCGGTGCGCTGGATATTCACGCACGCGCCATCAACGACGAGATGAAGATCGCCTGCGCCCATGCTTTGGCGCAACTGGCGCGTGAGGATGTGCCCGATGAGGTGGCGCTGGCCTATGGCCGCACGCTGAGCTTTGGTCGCGACTATATCATCCCCACGCCCTTTGATCCGCGTCTGATCCACCGCATTCCGCCTGCCGTTGCCAAAGCCGGGATGGACACAGGGGCGGCGCGGCGGCCGATCATCGATATGGATGCCTATGAACTGGGTCTGAAATCGCGGATGGACCCGACGGCGAGCATCCTGCGCGGCATCAACGCCCGCGCCCGGGCCAATCAGGCGCGGATGATCTTTGCTGAGGGTGATGACCCCAAGGTGCTGCGCGCGGCGGTGATGTACCAGCGTGCGGGCTTGGGCAAAGCGCTGGTCGTGGGCCGCGAGGATGACGTGCGTGCCAAGCTCGAAGAAGCGGGCATGGCCGACGCGGTGCGCGAGTTGGAGGTGGTGAATGCCGCCAATACACAGCATTTGGAAACATACAAAGATTTCCTCTATGGTCGGTTGCAGCGCAAGGGTTTCGACCGCAAGGATATCCACCGCCTTGCCTCTCGCGACCGGCATGTCTTTGCGGCCCTGATGCTGGCACATGGGCACGGCGACGGTCTGGTGACCGGGGCCACCCGCAAGTCGGCGCATGTGTTGGAACGGTTGAACCACGTCTTTGACGCAAATGCCGAAGCCGGAGCCGCAGGCATCACGGCGTTGCTGCACAAGGGGCGCATCGTCTTTATCGCAGATACGCTGGTCCATGAATGGCCCAATGAGAACGATCTGGCCAATATCGCCGAAAGCGGCGCGCGTGTGGCGCGGCATCTGGGGCTGGAGCCGCGGGTTGCCTTCGTCAGCTTCTCGACCTTTGGCTACCCCGTCTCGGAACGCGCCGAAAAGATGCACCTCGCGCCCGAAGTGCTCGACCGGCGCGGCGTCGATTTCGAATACGAAGGCGAGATGACCGTCGACGTGGCTCTGAACGCGGCCAGTCAGGCGAACTACCCGTTCTCGCGGCTGACGGGGCCTGCCAATATCCTCGTGGTGCCAGCGCGGCACTCGGCCAGCATCTCGGTCAAGCTGATGCAAGAGATGGCGGGGGCCACGGTAATCGGGCCGATCCTCACCGGCTTGGACAAGTCGATTCAGATCTGCTCCTCGACCTCCACGGCGAATGACATTCTTAACATGGCCATTCTCGCGGCCTGCAAGGTGGGCTGATGATCTGGAACCTCGGCTCTATCAACGCGGATAACTTCTATCTGTTGCCACATCTGCCGGGGCCGGGAGAGACGATTTCGGCCCGCAATTTTCGGCAAGGGCTGGGCGGTAAGGGGGCCAATATGTCGGTCGCCGCCGCCCGCGCCGGGACGCGGGTGATGCATGTCGGTGCACTCGGGGCTGATGGCGGTTGGGCGCTGGAACGGCTGTTGGAATACGGGGTCGAGACGGCGCATATCACCTTGATGGAGGGGGTTACCGGTCACGCCAATATCGCCGTTGATCTTGAGGGCGAGAACAACATCGTCATCTTCCCCGGCACCAATCACGAAATCACCGATGAGATGATCGGCGCGGCGCTGAGTGAGGCCTCCTCTGGCGATTGGCTGTTGATGCAGAATGAGACCAACGGCCAGCGGTTCGCGGCCCGGACCGCAAAAACATTGGGCCTGCGGCTGGCTTATGCCGCCGCGCCTTTCGATGCGGCGGCGGTGACGGCGATCCTAGACCAGATTGATCTGTTAGTATTGAACGAAGTCGAAGCGGCGCAGCTTCGGGCCGCGACGGGGGGCGAACTGCGGCAACTGCCTGTCGATGACATCGTGGTGACACTGGGCGCCGGGGGCTGCGAATGGGTCTCTAACAAGGCGCATTTGGTGGAAAGCTACCCTGCCTATCGGGTCGAGGCGGTGGATACGACCGGGGCGGGGGATACCTTTACCGGCTATCTGGTCGCGGGGTTGGACCGGGCCATGACCATGCCGCAGGCGATTGATCTGGCGATGCGCGCCGGGGCGCTGATGGTCATGCGCCATGGCACCGCGGATGTGATCCCCGACCTGAAAGAGATCCGGGATCACGATTTTCGTACTTAAGCGATCGGTGTCGCGGTTACTTTACGAAGGGTGCCGCGCTGCCCCAAAGCTGTTTCACACGGGCATCCCGGCCACAGCCGTTGCGGTAGCGTTTGTAGGCGACTGATTTTTTGACCGCCACGCCGACACTGCTGAAGGCCAGCCGCTCGCTGCTTTTGTAGTAGTCTTGGTGGTAATCCTCAGCCGGATAAAACGGCGCATCGCCAAGGATTGGGGTCACGACCTTGGCGCCGAGGGCGGTCTGCGCCTCGGCCTTGGCCGCCTCTGCGGCGCTTTTCTGTGCGGGGCTGCCCGCAAAGATCGCGGTGCGGTAGCTTTCCCCTCGGTCACAGAATTGGCCGCCCGCATCCGTCGGGTCGATTGAGCGGAAAAAGAGGTCCAGCAGCGTTTTGCGGCTGACCACGTCTGGGTCGAACTGGATTTGCACGGCCTCATAGTGGCCAGTGTTGCCGCCGGTGACCTGTTTGTAGGTGGGGTTCTGGGTGCGCCCCCCGGCAAAGCCTGAGACGGCTTCTTTCACGCCTTTGACGGATTCGAAATCCGCCTCGACACACCAGAAACAGCCGCCTGCGACGGTCAGCACCTCGGTTTGTGCCGCGGCGGCGGGGCGGTTCTGCGCCGCGAGGCCCAGAGTGATGGCAAGGGTCAGAATGGCGGGTTTGAACATTGATTTTCGGAACATGATGGTCCTCCTCTGGCATAGGGTTGCCGCTGGGGCTGAGATAGCGCAAGGCCGGGGCAGGGGAAGTCACGCGCTGGTGAAGGCAGTTTACCACTTGGCGAGATGGCGCGTTCTTTCTAGCGTTCCGGGTTCAACGGCAATGGGGGGAACCTTTCATGCGAATTGCGATGTGGTCTGGGCCACGCAATCTAAGCACCGCAATGATGTATAGTTTCGGGGCGCGGCGGGACTTTACCGCGATGGATGAGCCCTTTTACGCAGCCTATCTGAAGGCGACCGGGTTGGAACATCCGATGCGCGACGCGGTGCTGGCGGCACAGGAAAAAGACCCTGCGCGGGTGCCCTTAGGGTTTGTGCAGGACGGTGCGCGGCACCTTTATATGAAACATATGGCGCAGCATATGATTGACGGGTTTCCGCTGGACTGGGCGGAGGATTGTGTGAACATCCATCTGATCCGGCATCCCGCACGGGTGATCGCCAGCTACGCCGCGAAACGTGAAGCGCCCCGTTTGGCGGACATTGGATTTGACCGACAGCTTATGCTGTTTGAGCGTTTGGGCGGGCTGGTCATCGACAGTGGCGATATCCGTGCGGACCCGGAGGGGATGCTGCGCAAACTCTGCGCCGCGATCGATCTGCCTTTCGACCCTGCGATGCTGCACTGGCCTGCAGGGCCACGCCCCGAGGATGGGGTTTGGGCCCCGCATTGGTATGGGGCGATCCATCAAAGCACCGGGTTTGCTGGGCCCGAGGGGGATTTGCCTTTGCTTGACGGGGCGAACGCAGAGGTTCTGGCCGCCGCCTTACCCTATTATGAGCAGCTATTTGCGGAACGTCTTAAAAATTTCTGAAATCTGCGAAACTTATTTTGGCTCGCTGTCGTGACTACGGCGCTATTTCAAACGGAGGGAAAACCAGATGAAAAAATTTGCAAGCACCGTAGTCGCCCTGTCCATGATCGCCGGTGGCGCATGGGCTGATGCTCATGCCATGGCAATGGTCGAAGCGTCGGGCCAAGATGTTTCGAATGGCGTCGTTAGCGCCGATAAAGTGATGGCAGGAGAGAATGGCTGGCTGGTCGTGCACCGCACCGATGCCGACATGAAGCCCGGCCCCGTTGTAGGCTATGCGCCGCTGCGTGCGGGGGAGAACACCGACGTGGTCGCGATCCTGCAAGAGGACGTGGCTTCGGGTGATATGCTGATGCTGATGGTGCATTCCGAAGATGGCGGCATGAAGACCGGTGTGTTCGAATACACGCTGGGCGCCAAGGAAGATGGGCCGATCAAGCCAAACGGCGAATTGGTGATGAAAGTCGTCACTGCCGATTGATTTGGCATTGATAGATGTAGAAAGGCCCGGGCGGAAGCGTCCGGGCCTTTTGCGTTTTTGTTTGGGGCCAGCCGCCGGGGGGCGCTGCCCCCGGACCCCCGCGGGTATTTAGGAAAGAATGAAGGGGATTAGGCCCCCCGTGTTTCAGCCTTTGGTGCGTTTGTCGCGGGCGGCGAGGAGTTTGAGCCGCAGGGCGTTGAGTTGGATAAAGCCTGCGGCGTCTTTTTGATCGTAGGCGCCGGCGTCGTCTTCGAAGGTCACATGGGCTTCGGAATAGAGGCTGTGATCGGACCAGCGGCCAACGGTGCGGACATGGCCTTTGTAGAGTTTCAGGCGCACGGTGCCGGTCACATGGGCTTGGCTCGCGTCGATGGCGGCTTGCAGCATGATGCGTTCGGGGCTGTACCAGAAGCCGTTGTAGATCAGTTCGGCGTATTTCGGCATCAGCTCGTCTTTGAGGTGCATGGCGCCGCGGTCGAGGGTGATGGATTCGATGCCGCGGTGGGCTTCGAGCAGCAGGGTGCCGCCGGGGGTTTCGTAGATGCCGCGGGATTTCATGCCAACGAACCGGCCTTCGACCAGGTCGAGGCGGCCGCAGCCGTGTTTGCCGCCAAGCTCATTGAGTTTGGTGAGGATCGTGGCGGGGGACATAGCTTCGCCGTTGATGCTGACGGCATCGCCGCGCTCAAAGCCGATTTCGACGTATTCGGGCGTGTCCGGCGCGTCTTCGGGGTTCACCGTGCGCTGGTAGACATAGTCGGGCGCGTCGATGGCCGGGTCTTCGAGGACTTTGCCTTCGGAAGAGGTGTGCAGCAGATTGGCATCGACGGAGAAGGGGGCTTCGCCGCGTTTGTCTTTTGCGACGGGGATTTGGTGCGCTTCGGCGAATTCCAAGAGTTTGGTGCGGCTCGACAGGTCCCATTCGCGCCAAGGAGCGATGACTTTGATGTCGGGGTTCAGCGCATAGGCGGCCAGTTCAAAGCGGACCTGATCGTTGCCTTTGCCGGTTGCACCGTGGGCCACGGCATCGGCACCGGTTTCTTCGGCGATTTCCACGAGGCGTTTGGAGATCAGCGGGCGGGCGATGGAGGTGCCCAGAAGGTAGAGACCCTCGTAGACCGCGTTGGCGCGGAACATCGGGAAGACGAAGTCGCGGACGAATTCCTCGCGCACGTCTTCGATGTAGATGTTCTCTGGTGCGATGCCCATCATCTCGGCCTTTTTGCGGGCCGGTTCAAGCTCTTCACCTTGGCCGAGGTCGGCGGTGAAGGTCACCACCTCGCAGCCATATTCGGTTTGCAGCCATTTCAGGATGATCGAGGTATCGAGGCCGCCGGAATAGGCAAGCACGACTTTCTTGGGCGCGGACATGACGGGGTTCCTTTCAAGTTCGCCCTGCGAGGTAGCGGTTTTCGTGGGCGCGGGCAAGATTGAAGCCTGCGTTGACCTATGCAGGCTGCGCGCCTATCGACGAATGGCAGCAAGGAGAGCACAGATGGCGGATGAATTTGCACAGAAAGCACAGGCGGCGGCAGAGGCGCTGCGGGCATTGTTCCCGGCGACACCGCTGCTCCGCAATGAGCATCTGTCGGACCGCTTTGGCGCGGATATCTGGCTGAAGCGCGAGGATTTAAGCCCGGTGCGCTCTTACAAGCTGCGCGGAGCGTTCAATGCGATGCGCAAAGTGATCCCGGGGCAGGGGCTGTTTGTCTGTGCCTCGGCGGGGAACCATGCGCAGGGGGTGGCTTTTGCCTGCAGCCATTTCGGCGTGCGCGGCGTGATTTTCATGCCGGTGACCACGCCGCAGCAGAAGGTGCAAAAGACCCGGATGTTCGGGGGTGAGAATGTCGAGATCCGGCTGGTGGGGGATTATTTCGATGCCACCTTGGCGGCAGCGCAGAGTTTCTGCCGGGACGAGGGGGCGCATTTCCTGTCGCCTTTCGATGATGATGACGTGATTGAGGGGCAGGCTTCTGTTGCTGTGGAGATTGCCGCGCAATTGGGCCGGGTGCCGGATCGGGTGATCTTGCCCGTAGGCGGCGGCGGGCTGTCTTCGGGGGTGGTCAGTTATTTTGGGGACGCCTGCGCCTATACATTCGTTGAACCCGCAGGGGCGCCGAGCCTTGCGCGGGCGTTGGAGGCCGGGGCGCCCGTGGATGTCTCTCCGATTGATAACTTTGTGGATGGCGCTGCGGTGGCCAAGATCGGCGCGCGGACCTTTGAGCGTTTGCGCGGGGTGAGCCCGGCGGATGTGGTGCATCTGCCGGAGGACCGGATTTGCGTGACGATCAACGAGATGTTGAATGTCGAAGGCATCGTTTTGGAGCCAGCAGGCGCGCTGTCGATAGATGCGCTGGGCGAGGTGGCTGATCAGATTGTCGGCAAGACGGTGGTCTGTGTGGCTTCGGGCGGCAATTTCGATTTCGAGCGTTTGCCAGAGGTCAAAGAGCGGGCGCAGCGATATTCGGGCGTGAAGAAGTATTTCATTCTGCGCATGCCGCAGCGGCCGGGGGCGTTGAAGGAATTCCTGATGCTGCTTGGTCCGGAGGATGACATCTGCCGGTTTGAGTATTTGAAGAAGTCGGCGCGGAACTTCGGCTCTGTCCTCATTGGGATCGAGACGCGGCGGCCTGAGAATTTTAAGCCCTTCCTTGAGCAGTTGGGGCAATCTGGCTTTACCTATACCGATATCACCAACGACGAGACCTTGGCGCAGTTCGTGCTGTAGGCGCGCCCGACGCGGATTTACAGAAGAATTCACGTTTCGGTAAGGCATCGCTGTTTAGATCAGCGGGCCTGTCAGGATCGTGTCGCATGAAATTGGATATCCCCAGCCTCTCTGAAGCGGTGGCGACGCCTGCTGTGTCGCCATTGGTTTTGGTGGTTGAGGGGGATGAAACCCATCGGGAGTTTCTTTCGGCGTCCCTGAGGGCATGGGGGTATGAGGTGATCTCTGCCGCGTCGGGTGCTGTGGCTCTGACCCTCTGCGAGCGCCGCTTGCCTGATATCGTGCTCTGCAGTTGGGCGATGACGGGGCTGTCGGGGCTCGACTTCTGCCGGGCTTTCCGAAGCCTGTCGGAAGAGCGTCGTGGCTATTTCATTCTGCTCACCGACAGGCCTGAAGGTGGCGCGGTGGCCCGCGCCCTTGATGCGGGGGCTGATGATGTGTTGATCCGGCCAGTCGGTCCGCCGGACCTGCGCGCCCGGGTCATGGCAGGGGAGCGTTTTCTGGTCATGCAGCGTGAGCTGACGCAGAAAAACAAGCTGATCACCGAAACATTGGATGTTCTTCGGCAGGTGCATGCGCTGATCGACAAGGATTTGATTGAGGCCAAGAAATTCCAGCAATCGCTGCTTCGCGAACGCTATCGCGCCATGGAGGGGGGCAATCTGTCGATGATGCTGCGCTCTGCCGGGCATGTTGGCGGCGATTTGGTGGGGTATTTCCCTGTGCGGCCGGGGGTCGTTGGGCTTTTCGGTTTGGATGTGTCGGGCCATGGCATCAGCTCGGCCCTGATGACGGCGCGGCTGGCCGGATATCTGTCGGCGTCGACGCCGGACCAGAACCTTGCGCTCACGCTATTGCCCGGGGGAAGCTATGCGGCCCGCCCCCCGGGGGAGGTGATCGAAGAGCTTAACGATCTTGTTCTTCATGAGATGGAGACGGAGCATTATTTTACGCTGATGCTGGCGATTGCCGACCTCACCACCGGGGAGGTCACTGTTGCGCAGGCAGGGCACCCGCATCCCGCTTTGCTGCGCGGCGATGGGCAAGTCGAACAGCCGGGCACCGGGGGCTTTCCTGTTGGCTTGCTCGCCGGGGTGGGGTTTGAGGAATATAAGCTTCAGATGGCGCCGGGGGACAGGCTGTTGATCCTATCGGATGGGGTGACGGAATGCCCCGATCCGGGCGGAGAGATGTTGGGCGAAGACGGTTTGGCGCGGATGCTGGGTGAATTGCGCCGGTTCAGCGGTCCGGCGCTTCTCAGCGCGCTGGTTTGGAAGCTTTCCGAATTCGCGGGCAGCCGTGATTTCCCCGATGATGTTTCAGGGATATTGCTTGAGTATCAGGGCAACGTTTAGCGCAGGTGGCGTTGCAGAAACAGGCGGTCGCCTTCGTTTGCGAGGGTCGCCAATGCTTCGCTGGCCGATAGCACCAAGGTGGCGTGATGTGGTTCTGTCGGCGCGGCGATCTGGCGCACGGGATGCGCGACGTAGATATGGCAGATCTTTTGCGCCCAGAGGTCGTAATCCTTCATATAGGTAAAGCGACGGAACGCGCCCAATCGGCGCGGGCGGGCGATGCGCCAGCCGGTTTCCTCCAGCACCTCGCGGTGGAGTGCTTGGAGCGGGGATTCCCCCGCTTCGATACCGCCGCCGGGCAGTTGCACCTCGGTGTCTTGGGCCATTTCCAGCGTCATCAGAAAACGGCGTTGCAGCGGGAGAATGGCATAGACCCCGGGCCGCGGTGTGTAGCTTTGGCCGGGCTGTGGTGTCTCACCTGTACGTCGGATCATCTGCTGCCCCTTTTTCCATGGGTTGCTGCGCCTATATAGACGCGGTATGCCAAGCGGCCCCCGATAAGGAAACCCGATGACCCAAGGAACTAAAATCGCGTGGGACGATACCGTTCTGCCCTTTCAGCTTGATGATGTCGACATGCGCGGCCGCGTGGCGCGGCTTGACGGCGTGTTGGAAGGCATCCTGAAGCAGCACGACTATCCGCCGCAGGTCGAAGCCTTGGTGGCCGAGATGGCATTGTTGACCGCTTTGATCGGTCAGACGATCAAACTGCGTTGGAAACTGTCGCTACAGGTGCAATCCAAAGGTGCCGTTCGGATGATCGCGACCGATTACTACGGCCCCGAAAAAGAAGGCGAGCCTGCGCGCATCCGCGCCTATGCCAGCTATGATGCGGATCGGCTGACCGATGACGCCCCGTTTGACCAGATCGGCGAAGGCTATTTCGCGATCATGATCGACCAAGGCAAAGGCATGACCCCCTATCAGGGCATCACGCCGCTGGCCGGTGGGTCTTTGGCTGCCTGTGCGGAAGCCTATTTCGCCCAGTCCGAGCAGTTGCCGACCCGCTTTTCGCTGAGCTTTGGCAAATCGTCGGGCCCGGGCGAGCCAGAGCATTGGCGTGCTGGTGGCATCATGTTGCAGCATATGCCCAAAGCCTCGCCACTATCGGCGTCGGGCGAAGGGACGGGTGAGGTCCTCAAGGCCGATGATTTGGTCGAAGGCGACGAGGCCGAGAATTGGAACCGCGTGAACATCCTGCTCGGCACGGTTGAGGATCTGGAGTTGATCGGCCCCAGCGTACCGCCGACCGATCTGCTGTTGCGATTGTTTCACGAGGAACAACCGCGGGTCTATGACCCTCAGCCGGTGCGTTTCGGCTGCACCTGTTCCGAAGACCGCGTGCGTCAGAGCCTGTCGATCTACTCGGCCCGCGATATCGAAAAGATGACCACGGACGAGGGGCGGGTGACCGCAGACTGCCAGTTCTGCGGCGCGCATTATGACCTTGATCCGGCCACGGTCGGTTTCGACGCCAAGGCCTAGGGTGAGCGACCGGTTCCAGTCCTTTCGCGAGGCGCTTGCCCAGACTGGGGTGGAATCCTCCGATTTCGATCTGAACCCGGAGGTCACCCTGCCCGAGGGGCGCAGTCTGCGGCCTGCGGGTGTGCTCGCCCCGGTCGTGGATACCGGCACGCGCCTGGAACTGATCCTGACCAAGCGGTCTTCGGCGCTGAAACATCACCCCGGGCAGATTGCCTTTCCGGGGGGTAAACAAGACGGCGGCGATGCGGATGTCATCGCCGCCGCCCTGCGCGAAGCGCGTGAAGAGATCGGCCTGCCGAGCGACATCGTGGATGTCTTGGGCGTTCTTCCGGCTCATGAGACGGTCACCGGCTTTAGCGTGACCCCCGTGATCGGCTATGTGACGCGCGATTTCACCGTGGTGCCAGAACCCGGAGAGGTCGAAGAAGTGTTTCGCGTGCCGCTTGACCATGTGCTGAACCCTAGCAACTACCTTGTGCATTCCCGGCGTTGGCGGGGCCAGCGGCGGTATTATTACGCTGTTCCCTATGGCCCCTATTACATCTGGGGCGCGACCGCGCGTATGTTGCGGGCATGGGCGACACGTATGAACCGATGATTCCAACCACGACACGCTGGTTACATGACGCAGACGCACAGCGGGTTTGCCGCGTGGTGCAGGATGGTGGGCACCGTATCTATTTCGTCGGTGGTTGCGTGCGCGATGCGCTGCTGGGCCTGCCGGACAGCGATGTGGACCTCTCCACCGATGCGACGCCTGAAACGGTGATGGCGCTGGCCAAGGCCGCCGGGGTCAAGGCCGTGCCGACAGGGATCGATCATGGCACGGTAACGCTTGTGTCGGGCGGCAAACCGTTTGAGATCACCACCTTTCGACGCGATGTGGAAACCGATGGCCGCCGGGCTGTCGTGGCCTTTTCCACCGATATCGCCGAAGATGCCCGTCGCCGTGATTTCACGATGAACGCGCTCTATGCCACGCCCGAGGGCCGTGTGATCGACCCGTTGGGCGGTCTGCCTGACCTCCACGCGCGACGGCTGCGTTTCATTGAGGATGCAGGTCAGCGTATCCGCGAGGATTACCTGCGCACCCTGCGCTATTTTCGCTTCATGGCGTGGTATGGCGACCCGGAGGCGGGGCCGGAGCCGGAGGCGCTGGATGCCATCGCGTCGAATTTGGATGGGTTAGAAACGCTTTCGGCAGAGCGTGTCGGGCAGGAGTTCAAAAAGCTGCTCCGCGCGCCGGATCCCGCCCCCGCCTTGGCGTTGATGCGGCAAACCGGTGCCTTGCCGGTGCTTTTGCCGGGGAGTGATGACCGCTGGCTATCCATGCTGGTTCATTTTGAACAAATGTTGGGGCTTGAGCCTGACTGGCTGGTTCGGCTGGCCGCGCTGGGCGGGGAAGCCTTGGCGGATCGTCTGCGGTTGAGCAAGGCTCAGGCCAAGCGCCTGACGTTGCTGCAAGAGCAAGGCTTTGCCGGGCCACCGCTGGCCGAACTTGCCTATCGGCATGGGGCAGGGATCGCCCGTGGCGCTGCATTGCTACGCGGCGTTATGGCAGAACAGATGCCCGAAACCATTGTGTTAGAGACGATTTCGAACGCCGCCGCTGCCCGTTTTCCGGTAATGGCCAAAGACCTGATGCCAGCGTTCAGAGGCCCGGCCTTAGGGCAAGAGCTTGCCCGGCTGGAGCAAATCTGGATCAACTCCGGCTTCACCCAGACCCGCGCGGAGTTGCTGCGAAAGTCCAGCTAGGTCGACATCGCGCGGAAATTCGGCTATCCAAACCGCATTTCAAGGGAGATGGGCGAGATGTACCGCGGGATCTGGTTTAGCTAAGCTGGCATAACCATTGCCCCTTTGCGGCTTTGCTATTGGGCATTGCCGCGTATTTTGCACGTCTATTTCCAAGGTCTCCCCATGTTTCGCTTTTTCGAAAACCTCGTCGATCCCTATGTTGCCTATCGGGAAAAGGATCACCCGCCGCAGGGGCTTTGGCCCTTTTTGCGGGACTATGCGCAGCCGTTCAAAAAGGTCTTTGTCCTCGCCGGGGTGATGGCGATCCTTGTCGCGGCGATTGAGATCGGTCTGATCTACTATATGGGCCGTATCGTTGACCTGCTCGGCAGCGACCCCGCGCAGATGTGGGAGGACTACGGCACCGAACTGACCCTCGTGGCCCTTGCCGTGCTGTTCCTGCGGCCCTTGGTGCAGGCGGTCGACGTGATGCTTCTTAACAATGCGATCCTGCCGAACTTTGGCACCCTGATCCGCTGGCGGGCGCATCGGCATGTGTTGCGGCAATCCGTCGGCTGGTTCGAGAATGATTTCGCCGGGCGTATCGCCAACCGGATCATGCAGACACCCCCGGCAGCGGGGGAGGTGATCTTTCAGGTTTTTGACGCGATCTCTTATTCGCTGGCCTATATGATCGGCGCGGCGATCCTGTTGTCCACCTCTGATATCCGCTTGTTAGTGCCGCTTTTGGGGTGGTTTATCCTCTACGCTAGCTTGGTGGCATGGACTATCAAACGGGTCGGCCCTGCGTCCAAGGCGGCGTCGGACGCGCGGTCTCAGGTGACGGGGCGCGTGGTGGATGCCTATACGAATATCCATTCGGTCAAGATGTTCGCGCATCATGATCTAGAGGTCGACTTTGCCGGAGAGGCCATCGAAGAGGCGCGGCGTACCTTTCAGGGCGAGATGCGGATTTTTAGCATCATGGACGTGGTGCTGACCCTTCTCAACGGCATGTTGATCGTGGGTATCGTCGGCTGGGCGCTGGTGCTTTGGATGGCGGGCGAAGCGAGCGTCGGCGTCGTGGCCGCTGCCGCCGCGCTGGCGCTGCGGCTCAACTCAATGACCAGCTGGATCATGTGGGCGCTGTCGAGTTTCTTCCGCGAATTGGGTGTCGTGGCCGAGGGGATGGAGACCATTGCCCAGCCCCTCGCCCTGACCGACCGACACGATGCGCCCCCCTTGAAGCTGACCGAAGGCCGGATTGAGATGGCAGGGCTAAGCCATCATTACGGGCGCGAAAGCGGCGGGATCCAAGGTATCAGCATTACCGTGCAGCCGGGGGAGAAGATTGGCCTTGTTGGCCGCTCTGGCGCGGGGAAATCGACCCTCGTGAAACTGATGCTGCGGTTCTACGATGCCGAAACAGGTCAGATCCGGATCGACGGGCAGGACATTGCACAGGTGCGGCAAGACAGTCTGCGGCGGCATATCGGTGTCGTGCAGCAGGATTCATCGCTGCTGCACCGCTCGGTGCGCGAGAATATTCTCTACGGCCGTCCCGACGCCAGCGAGGCCGAGATGGTCGCGTCGGCGAAACAGGCGCAGGCGCATGAGTTCATTCTTGATCTGACAGATCCGGAGGGGCGCGCGGGCTATGACGCGCGTGTCGGTGAACGGGGTGTGAAGCTTTCCGGCGGGCAGCGTCAGCGCATCACACTGGCGCGGGTGATCCTGAAGAACGCGCCGATCTTGCTGCTGGATGAGGCGACAAGCGCGCTCGATAGTGAGGTGGAGGCGGTCATTCAGGAAACGCTCTATGGCATGATGGCGGGCAAGACGGTCATCGCCATTGCGCACCGCCTGTCCACGATTGCCGAGATGGACCGAATTCTGGTTTTGGATCAGGGCCGTATCGTCGAAGAAGGCACCCATGACGCGCTTTTGCAGAAAGCTGGCCTATATGCTGCCTTCTGGCACCGTCAGTCGGGCGGTTTTCTCGCATTGGATGACAAGTCGTGAGCATTTCGAACTGGATCAACCCGTTTCACCCCGCCGATGGCCCGCCGCCGCAAACGCTGGGGGCTTTCATGCGCTGGTGCCTGTCGGGCGCTTGGCCGGTGCTGTGGCTCGCGGCTTTTCTGTCGGCAGCCGCCGGCGCGATGGAGGCGGGCACGGCGTGGATTTTGGGCAAGGTCATCGATGCCACGGTCAGCGCGGGGCCCGAAAGGTTTTTCGAAGGCAGCAGTCTGGTGTTGGTACTGGGCGCGGTGGCATTCTTTCTTGTGGCACGGCCAGTGCTGTTCGGTCTGTCCTCGGCCTCGAACGCGATCATGGTGCAGCCCAATGTGAACCCGCTGGTGTTGTCGCGTTTGCACCGTTGGACGCTGGGGCAGAACGTCAATTTCTTTGACGAAGACTTCGCCGGGCGCATCGCGCAAAAGCAGATGCAGGCCGCGCGGGCGGTGACGGATGTGGCGGCTGAGGTGATCAACGTGGTGGCCTTTGCGCTGGCGTCCCTCGTGGGGTCGGTGGCGCTGCTTCTGGCGATCGATTGGCGCGTGGCGGTTGGGTTTTCGGTCTGGCTGGGCATGTATTTGGCGCTGATCAACTGGTTCTTGCCGCGCGTGCGCAAGAGGGCCGCAGGCCGGGCCGGGGCGCGGGCGATGGTGTCGGGGCAGGTGGTGGATACGATCACCAATATCAAAACGGTGAAACTCTTTGCCCATGCCGATCACGAGGACCGCGCAGCGCTTTCCGCGATGCAAAGCTTTCGTGCCCGGGCGTTGGAGTTTGGCTATCTCGCCGCAGGGTTCCGTTTGGCGCTGATGAGCCTTGCCGGGCTTCTGCCGGTGCTTTTGCTTGGTGGGACGATCCTGCTGTGGCAGCGCGGCATGGCGAGCGAGGGGGATATCGTGGCCTCGGGGGCCATCGCGATCCGTATCGCGCAGATGACCGGCTGGGTGTCTTTCACGCTGATGGCGATCTATTCCAATATCGGGGAGGTCGAAGACGGCATGCGCACCCTGACGCCGCGCGTGCGGCTGGATGACGGGCCTGATGCGCAGGCGTTGATGGTGAAGGCCGGGCAGATCGAACTGCGCGACCTCGGCTTTGCCTATGGCCGCCAGACGGGCGGAATCGACCGGATTTCGCTGACCATCAAACCGGGTGAGAAACTGGGGATCGTTGGTGCCTCGGGGGCAGGGAAATCGACACTCGTTGCGCTGCTCTTGCGGCTCTATGAACCGGAACAGGGCAAGATCATGATTGACGGGATGGATACATCGGAAGTCACTCAAGAGAGCCTGCGCCGCAACATCGGGATGGTCACGCAAGAGACTGCGATGTTCAACCGCTCGGCGCGGGACAATATCCTTTATGGTCGGCCCGACGCGACAGAGGCCGAGGTCATCGCGGCGGCGCAGCGTGCCGAGGCGCATGACTTCATTCAAGACCTTGAGGATCACAAAGGCCGCCGCGGCTATGACGCGCATCTGGGGGAGCGTGGGGTGAAGCTTTCCGGCGGGCAGCGTCAGCGCATCGCCTTGGCCCGCGCCATTTTGAAAGACGCGCCCATACTGGTGCTGGACGAGGCGACAAGTGCGCTGGATAGCGAAGTGGAGGCCGCCATTCAGCAGACCCTTGACCGTGTGATGGAAGGCAAAACCGTGCTCGCCATCGCGCACCGCCTGTCGACCCTGACAGAGATGGACCGCATCATGGTGCTGGACGCAGGCCGTATCGCAGAGATTGGCAGCCATGCTGATCTGCTTGCCCAAGACGGGCTTTATGCGCGCTATTGGCACCGGCAGTCGGGCGGATTTCTGGATGTGAGGGCGGCGGAATAGGCTTTCGCTATGGCCTTTGCCGCGCTATGGGCAGGCTATGACAGAACATCACATCTTGCGCCTTGGCCACCACGGCGACGGCATCGCCGAAGGTCCGATCTTTGCTCCGATGACCCTGCCGGGGGAAACCGTCAGCGGTGAGGTCGAGGGCCAACTGCTGCGCGACGTGCGGATCGTTACGCCGTCAGAACAGCGGGTCGCGCCGCCGTGCCGCCATTTCAAATCCTGCGGGGGCTGTCAGTTGCAGCATGCCGCGGATGATTTCGTGGCCGGGTGGAAGGTCGATGTGGTCCGCAATGCGCTGTCGGCACATGGATTAGAGACAGAATTTCGCCCCATCCAAACCTCGCCTGCGCAATCGCGCCGCCGGGCCACCTTTGCTGCGCGCCGCACGAAAAAGGGCGCCATGGCTGGGTTTCATGGCCGCGCTTCCGACGTGTTGATCGAGGTGCCGGGCTGTCAGTTGGTCGATCCCGCGCTTTTGCCGGGGTTGAAGGTTGCAGAGGAACTGGCGCTGATCGGCACCAGCCGCAAGGCCGAATTGGCCGTGACCGTGACGCTGTCGGAAGAGGGGCTGGACGTGTCGGTTGCCAATGGCAAACCGCTCGATGGGCCGCTGAGGCAGCAGTTGGCGCAGACCTGTGAGGCTTTGGCGCTGGCACGGCTGACGTGGGATGGCGAGGTGATCGCGATGCGCGCGCCGCCCGCGCAGCGCTTTGGCAGCGCAGCGGTCACGCCCCCGCCGGGCGCGTTTTTGCAAGCCACCCGCCATGGCGAAGCGGCCCTGCGTGCCGCCGTCGTGGATGCCGTGGGGGAGGCCGAGACCGTGGCGGACCTGTTCGCAGGCTGCGGCACCTTCGCCTTGCCACTGGCGCAAAAGGCACGGGTTCATGCGGTTGAGGGCGATGCCGAGATGATCGCCGCGCTTGAGGGCGGCTGGCGACGGGCCAAGGGGGCCAAACCGCTCACCGTTGAGACACGCGATCTGTTCCGCCGTCCGCTCTTGCCGGATGAATTGGCCAAGATCGACGCCGTCGTACTGGACCCGCCCCGCGCCGGGGCCGAGGCGCAGGTGGCCGAGATCATCCGCGCCGGGGTGCCGCGCGTGGCCTATGTTTCTTGCAACCCGGTCAGCTTTGCCCGTGATGTGCAAAATATGGTGGCGGCAGGGTATCGGCTGGACTGGGTGCAGGTCGTGGACCAGTTTCGCTGGTCGTCGCATGTGGAGCTTGCCGCCTGCCTGACACTGCCGGAAGGTTAGGCAAAAGGGCTGCATTTGGCTCGGCTCATCACCTCTTTTTGAATGAAATTAATCCCTCATTGTGGTAGCTCAGGTAAAAAGGGCCGGAATGGCCGGGGCTTTGAGGGCACAGTGATGAAGCGCAGGACAATGATACTTGGCGGCACCGCTATGGTGGCGCTTGGTGCGTGCAGCAGCAGTAAATTCAAACGATACAACGGTCCCGAAGTGACCTATGTGGTTGTGAACAAAAGCCAACGCCGCATGATGCTGTTGCATCATAACCGCGTGTTGGAGGACTATCCGATCAAGCTGGGCTTCGCTCCTGTGGGTCACAAGACCTTTGAGGGGGACGGGCGCACGCCCGAAGGGCTCTACCGAATCGACCGTCGCAATCCGAACAGCCGGTTCCATCTTTCCGTCGGGATCGATTACCCCAACGCACGGGATATCGAAACCGCCCGCGCCATGGGCAAAAGCCCCGGCGGCGATATCTTTATTCACGGGCAAAAAGACCCGCGACAGAAAGAAAAGAACGATTGGACTTGGGGCTGTATCGCGGTCACCAACAAAGAGATCGAAGATGTCTATGCGATGGTGCGCGATGGCACGCCGATCCTGATCACACCCTGATCACCGGGTCGGTAAAAACGAAACCGGCCCCCGCAGGGGCCGGATAAACCGCTTGTTCAGCGAAAGATCAGTTGCCGACGACCAGCGTCCACCAGATCTTGCCACCGTTTTCCTGATACCAAGAGAAACCCATCTGACGGCCATCGGGTGCCATCAAGATGCGGCGGGTGTCTGGCTGCTCCATCCAGGCGGCGAGGGTCTCAAGCTCGGTCTCATAGGTTTCCGAGATGACTTCGCCGACCAGACCGCCGGTATAGCCAACGCGCTGGATACGGTCGATTGGCGACGACCCGTCAGAGCCGAAGTGCCATGGACGGTTTTGCACCGACATATCGCGCGAGTGGGTCGCGGCGGCGGCGTTCAGTTTGGCATCCAGCGCCAAAGGTGTGACCCCAGCCGAGCTGCGCAGCGCATTCACCGAGTCGAGCATGCGGAATTGGATGGTACCCGCGTCGGAACGGCTGATGCGGTAGGAACCGCTGGCTTTGCCGCCAGTGGTGCTGGACGGGGCACAGGCAGACAGCGCAACCGTCAGCGCCAGCAGGATGGACAGGATACGGATCATATGAGCGCTCCACGCAATGAGATTTTTTCTGCCTTACATCGGGGCGCGTTGCAGTTCAAACGCACATCGGCGTGACTCTGCCGTATGGGGCCGGTTTCAATTGAAACTGCGTCTTTCGAGCCATATATATGGCGTTAATTAGCATAATTTCAGTTTGGAGACGCTCCATGTCCGCTCACCGTTTTTCGATTAAGAGCCGCCGTGGCTTTCTGGCTGGCAGCGCCGCGATGCTTGCCACACCGGCGCTGGCGCAAAGCACCTCTTCTTTCAACTCCTCCGCGACGACCGAGACTGAGCGCGATCTGACTGAATCGGTCCAGCGCAATGTCTCGAGCTTCCGGATGTTGGATTGGCGCCCCTATTTCAGCAACACGCGCAACGGCGCGGTGCTGGTCGATATCGACAGCCGGGCGGTGCATTACTGGTCCGAGGACCAGAGCGTTTACAAACTCTACCCCTCATCGGTGCCGCTGACCGAAGACCTTACGCGCCGGGGTCGCACCCGTGTCATCAAAAAGGTCGAGGGGCCAAGCTGGCGTCCCACGCCTTCCATGCTCAAGCGCAATCCCGAGTGGCCGCCCTATGTCGGGCCCGGCCCGGATAACCCGCTGGGCACCCATGCGCTGTACCTCAGCTGGACGTATTACCGTATCCACGGAACCCACGACACAAGAAAAATTGGCCGCAAGTCTTCCAATGGTTGCATTGGGCTCTATAACGAACATATCGCCGAACTTTTTGCCATGACAAAGGTTGGCACGCAGGTGTTGCTTATTTGACGACATCCCCCTGATTCCTTGATGCAATAGCTGATTCCGGGTTTGCAAACTTTTGCCGATACTGTTTAGAACGAGATTACGAGGTAAGTCTTGGGTGCGTGTATGTATATGATACAGCACGCCTATTCTGGAGGTTATGTTATGAAGAAACTCGTTCTCGCCGCTGCTCTGTCCGCTGCTGCATCGACTGCTTTTGCTGGTTCGCTGGCCGAGCCGATCGTCGAAGCACCGGTCATCGTGGAAGAAACAACAGGTTCGTCCTCGGGCATCCTGGTTCCCCTGATCCTGTTGGCGCTGGTTGCCGCAGCTGTTGCTTCCGACTAATCGGAACTGACGATCAAACGGAAAAGGCGGTGCAGTGCACCGCCTTTTTTGTATTCTAGGGTAGGCTTTGAAAAAGGGGCCGCCGCAGCGACCCCAAGGCGGACCTAGACCCAGCCAGCCAGATTTTCACTGATGATCGTGGTCAGTGCCTCGATATGCGCGGCATCATCGTTCAGGCAGGGGATATAGGTGAAATCCTCGCCGCCGGCCTCTTCAAAGCTTTCCTTGATCTCTTCGTTGATCTCTTCGAGCGTTTCGATGCAGTCGGCCGAGAAGGCAGGCGCGCAGACGGCGATGCTTTTCTTGCCAGCCTTGGCCTGTCGGGCGACCTCTTCGACCGTATAGGGTTGCAGCCATTCCTCGGGGCCGAACTGCGACTGGAAAGTCGTCATGATCTCGCTGTCGCCCCAGCCCAAACGTTCCTTCAGCAGGCGCGTCGTTTTCTGACATTGGCAATGATAGGGGTCGCCCTCCATCAGATAGCGCTGCGGCAGACCGTGGTAGGAGCAGACCAGCAGGTCGGGCTTTTTGTCCTTCGCGGCATAGGCACGCTCAACCGATTGGGCTAGCGCTTCGATATAGTCGGGGCGGTCGAAATAGGGGGCAACGGTGCGCGACGCGGGCTGCCATTTCTCTTTCGCCAGCGCAGCAAAGAATGCGTCATTCGCGGTGGCGGTCGTGGCCCCTGCGTATTGCGGATAAAGTGGGAAAAACAGGATCTTCCGGCATCCTGCGGCGGTCATCGCTTCGACCTTGGACCGGGTCGATGGGTTGCCGTAGCGCATGGCGTAATCGACCATCACATCGGCGCCGTAACGCGCCTGCAACGCCGCCTTGATCTTGGCAGTCTGCGACTTGGTGATCGTCGCCAGCGGGCTTTCGTTCTCGGCCTCGTTCCAGATGGATTTATAGGCCGCGCCGCTGGTGAAGGGGCGTTTGGTCAGGATCACCGTCTGCAACAACGGCTGCCATTTCCACGGGCTGTAATCGATCACCCGGCGGTCCGAGAGGAATTCGCTCAGGTAGCGGCGCATCGACCAATAGTCATAGCCGTCCGGCGTGCCGAGGTTGGCGAGCAGAACGCCAACCTTGGGACGCGGGACTTTGGGGTGATCGCTGGGGCCGTGTTCGGGTTGGCCAGAGTCTGGTTGGCCAGAGTCTGGTTGGGCGGATTGGGGCTGGGCTGCCTGCATGGGGTTTCCTCGCATATGATCCGCGCAGAGATAGCCGCTTTGCAGATTGGGTCAATCGGGGAGCGGCTCCTCGCGACTATTCAGCGCATCTGCAAGCCGCTGTTGGGCCGATCCGGGGCGCAGGGGTTTCTGCTGGCTTTCATCCGGCGCCCAACCGGCGAGGAAGATCATATCGAAGGTCGCGGTAACCCGGCCTGATGCGGCGGTGAAGTGGGTGGCGTAAAGCTCTGCCGCGCGGGTCAGAACCGCACGGCCCGTGGGGCGGCGCAGGCGGGCTTGCAGGGCGTTGGTCTCACCCATCTCGCGCAGGTCGCGCATCAGGGCCCAAGCGTTTTCGTATTCCACGGTCAGCGGTTGGCTGTCGGCCACCGGCAGCGCCAGTCCGGCGCGTTGCAACAGCGCGCCAAGGTCGCGCAGTTCCCCCATCGGGGCGATGCGCGGCGACAGGCCGCCGGTCACTTCGGCTTCGGCTTGGCCGAGGCAGGCGCGCAGTTCATGCAGGGTCTGCCCGCCAAGCGCCACGGCGTGCAACAGCCCATCGGGCCGCAGCGCACGGCGGCATTGGATCAATTGGCCGATGGGATCATTCACCCAATGCAGCCCCATGGCGTGAATCACCAGATCATGGGCCTGCGGTTCCAGCGCCAGTACCTCGGCCTCGGGGGTAATCTTGGCCTCGGGGAAGGAGGCCGCCCAGACCTGCGGGAAAGCGGTCACGATGGCTGGAGCGGTAAACGCTTTCTTAACCAATCCCACCCGATCCTGAACCTCATCGGCGGCTGCCTGTTGCAAGAACATGCCCCGCACCGTCGCG